>Ga0126304_10000338_pt1 | contig 17956 bp, 14 predicted proteins | sample Plot25_FD_92538 | JGI IMG/M metagenome (GOLD analysis project Ga0126304, IMG submission 92538) | Serpentine soil microbial communities from UC McLaughlin Reserve, CA, USA - Plot25 | ecosystem: Environmental > Terrestrial > Soil > Grasslands | place: USA: UC McLaughlin Reserve, Lake County... | reverse complement strand
CTGAAAAATCCCGGCGAGATCAAAGCCGACAAGACTGCAAACGACTATAAGGAAGTAAAAGATTTTCTTCGTCCGAATTTACTTGTACTAGCCAACTGCAAAAAAATTCTTCTTGAAGGAGTGACGTTTCAAAACTCCGCCGCCTGGTGTTTGCACCCGATCATGAGCGAGGATATTACAATCAGGAATTTACAGGTAAAGAATCCGTGGCATGCTCAAAACGGCGACGGGATTGATCTTGAGTCATGCAAAAATGTACTGATTGAAAACAGCGTCTTCGACGTTGGCGATGATGGCATCTGTATCAAGTCTGGCCGCGATGAAGCCGGGAGAAAACGAGCAATGCCGACACAGGATGTGATTGTAAGGAATTGCGTGGTTTATCATGCGCACGGCGGTTTTGTAATCGGAAGTGAAATGAGTGGCGGCGCAAAAAATATTTACGTTGACAATTGCACGTTTATCGGAACGGATATCGGTTTGCGTTTTAAAACCACCAGGGGTCGTGGCGGGATTGTCGAAAATATTTTCATCAATAATATCACAATGAAAGATATTCCTGGTGAAGCGATTTTGTTCGATATGTATTATGCCGCGCAGGATCCTATTCCCCTTGCCGGGGAAAAAAGGGAGCCGCCAAAGGTAGAAACGCTGCCGGTATCAGAATCCACTCCGCAGTTTCAGAATTTCTATATCAGGAATGTGGTTTGTAATGGTGCGGCCAAGGCTCTATTTGTGCGCGGGCTACCGGAAATGAATGTCAAAAATGTTTTCCTCGAAGACATGGTATTGCAGGCGGAGCAGGGATTGGATTTTACTGAGGCTTCCGGCATTTCTTTGAAAAATGTGCAACTTCTGACGTCAAATACAAATCCTGTCCTGAATATCCATAATAGTAAAAATATTACGCTCGATCGTATCGGTTATAAAGCAGGTTCCGATCTGCTGCTAAATGTATCAGGGGAAAAGAGCAGCAGAATTCAGTTGATCAATACCGATGGGTCAAAAGCAAAGAAGAAACTTGAAACATCTTATGGTGCAAATGATAAGGCGGTGGTCAGCGGAAATTGAAAGGCGGTCAGACGAGGACATCAGACCGGATCATTGTCTGACCTAACAAGAAGGAACAGAATAAGAACTCACACATAGTATAGTCATGAAAAATAAAATCTCTTTTTTCTTTGCCTTCCTTATAGCGGCAACCCTTGCCAACGCACAAAGCGAGCCATGGTCCCGGCAAATGGCCCGTACCGTTATGACCATCTGGAAAGACTCCTTTTCGTTGCGCCCTGGACAGCCTGCGAGATGGAGTTACGACCAAGGAGTGATTTTGAAAGGCATTGAAGGCATTTGGAATGCGACCGGCAACGGAAATTATTTTCGATACATCCAGAAGTGCATGGATCACTATGTTCAGGAGGATGGAAGTATCAATGGATACAGACCTGACGAATTCAACATCGATCATATTAATAATGGAAAACTGATTCTATTACTGTATCAGGTCACGGGAAAAGAAAAATATAAGAAGGCCGTCGATTTGCTTCGTGATCAATTACGTCAACATCCGCGAACATCAGAAGGTGGATTCTGGCATAAGAACATTTATCCATCACAGATGTGGTTGGATGGATTGTATATGGGGCAGCCTTTCTACGCCGAATATGCGAAAGTCTTTCACGAGGATACAGCTTTCAATGACATTTCGCGCCAGTTTATACTAATGGAAAGGCATGCGAGAGATTCAAAAACTGGCCTGTTATATCATGGTTGGGATGAATCACTCCAGCAGAAATGGGCAAACAAACAAACCGGCCTCTCCCCTCATTTCTGGGGAAGAGCCCTTGGCTGGTATGGAATGGCAATGGTAGATGCACTTGATCATTTTCCCGAAAAACATCCGGGTCGGGATTCTATTATCGCTATCCTGAATCGCTTCGCGAAAGCATTCACGAAGTACCAGGATCCAAAAACAGGTGTATGGTATGATATCGTTGACATGCAGACTACACCCAGGAATTATCTCGAAGCTTCAGCATCTTCGATGCTGATTTATACATTGGCGAAAGGAATGCGAAAGGGTTACCTGCCCTCCTCTTATATGCAAAATGTGCGGACGGGTTATGATGGCATTATCAAACAATTTATCAAGAACGAGAACGGCCAGGTGAACCTGCACGGTACTGTAAGTGTCTCCGGACTGGGTGGCAATCCTTATCGTGATGGAAGTTTCGAATATTATATGAGCGAACGTGTGATTGTAAACGATCCAAAAGGAATTGGTGCGTTTATTAAGTGCGCAGTAGAGGTTGAAATGCTTCCGACATTAAATACTGGCAAAGGAAAAACTGTTCTGCTTGATAATTATTTTAATAACGAGTGGAAAAAAGACGGTACCGGGAAGATGATCCGGTACCATTACACGTGGAACGATAAGAGCAATAGCGGCTTCTCAATGTTGGGTGATATTTTTAATATCTATGGCGTTAAAACTACATCATTAGAGACAGCTCCAACTCGCGACAATTTAGAGGGTGCCAGCGTATACATCATCGTTGACCCTGACACAAAAAAAGAAACTGATCAACCAAACTTTATTCAACCGGATCATGCAGCAGCAATAACAGACTGGGTTAAATCAGGTGGTATTTTGGTCCTGATGGGAAATGATATGAATAACGCTGAGTTCGAGCATTTCAACCAATTAGCTGACAAATTCGGTATGAAGTTTAATACGGATAATCAAAACCAGGTTGTCAACGATCAGTACCCACAAGGCGAGATAGGAATTCCTGCAGGTAATCCCGTTTTTCGAAAGCCGGCTAAAATTTTTGTGAAAGAATATTCGAGCATTGCTGTAAACAAACCGGCTATACCCCTGGTGAAAAAAGGAAATTATGTTGTTATGGCCACGGCCAGGTCCGGTAAGGGTGTTGTTTTTGCGATCGGTGATCCATGGATTTATAATGAGTACGTGGATGGAAGGAAACTGCCAGCCGAATATCAGAATTATGGCGCTGCTACAGATCTGGTACAATGGCTAATTAAACAATAGTCGGACAAAATGAAACTATCATTTAAAATTTTTGTTTGGCTTCTTATCTGTGTTGTGGGGTGGAAAAATGTAAACGCGCAGACCGCTGCAAAAAGAATTATTGTATCCCAGGACGGCAGCGGCGACTATAAAACGATACAGGGAGCCATCAACAGCTTAACTGATTCTGCTCCGACACCCAGAACTATCTTTATTAAAAGAGGAACTTATAAAGAAAAAGTTTACATCGAAAAGCACAATATCATTTTGGAAGGAGAAAACAGAGAGAAAACAATTCTCACTGAATCAATTGCAAGGGATGAATGGAGATGCATTCATAACGACGATTGGGGAGTTGCAAGCGTGAACATCGATGGCAATGATATCACTTTTAAGAACATGACGATCATTAACAGCTATGGCTTTGATTGGACAAAAGATGAAACCATCATTTGTCCTTCCGATACTGTAACCAGACAAAAAAGAATAGGCAGAAGCAGCCACCAGATGGCGTTACGTACAATGAAAGCAACGAGGTTCAAAGCGATCAATTGCCATTTTAAAGCGTTCGGTGGGGATACTGTGAGCCCATGGAATGTTGAAGGCGGCCTCTTTTATTTTAAGGACTGTGTGATGGAAGGCGGCGTTGACTTTTATTGCCCGAGAGGTTGGGCATATGCCGAGAATTGCGTTTTTATCACACACTCCGGAACAGCAGCCATCTGGCATGACGGATCGAGACACCAGGATTCAAAAACAGTATTAAGAAATTGTCGTTTCGATGGTTTCAAAGGCTTCAACCTCGGACGATACCACCGCGATGCACAATTTTATTTGATCAATTGTGAATTCGAAGAAAACATGGCAGACCGCGACATTTTTCTCGTACCGACAAATAATATTATCCAATGGGGACGAAGAATATATTATTTCAATTGCCACCGGAAGGGAGGTGATTACCGATGGCATGCCGATAATTTCTCCACCGCACCGGGAAATCCTGATCCTTCTACAGCTGATGCGCGATGGGTTTTTGGAAACAAATGGAATCCTGTTTCAAATTAATTTAAAATGCTCCTTTCAAAAGAAAATATCAAGTCCATTTCTCTTCATTCAGGTAATATTGCGCTCACAGAGGATTTGTTTTCGCTTCCTGAAAAAGTATTACAGTTTGGTACTGGTGTGTTGCTAAGAGGACTGCCTGATTATTTTATTGATAAGGCAAATAAACGGGGAATTTTTAATGGTCGCATTGTAGTAATCAAATCCACGGCAGCGGGAGGAGTAGATGCGTTTGACAGGCAGGATGGATTGTACACAATCTGCGTGCGAGGCATCGAAGGAGAAACCAAGACCGAAGAAAATATTATCAATGCATCAATAAGCAGGGTTTTATCGGCAAAAAGTCAATGGGGCGAAATTTTAAAATGTGCAGGCAATCCGGCAATGCAGGTCGTTATCTCAAACACTACAGAGGTTGGGATAACTCTTGTCGATGATAATATCCATGCTTCGCCGCCTGAATCTTTTCCGGGCAAGCTACTTGCATTCATGTATCGACGTTATCAAATATTTGATGGCGCTGAAGACAAGGGAATGGTGATTGTTCCTACTGAACTGATCATAGACAATGGAAAGAAGCTAAAAAACATTTTGCTTGAGCTTTCAGCCCAACATAAACTGGATAACACATTTGTTGACTGGCTATCTAATCACAATTATTTCTGCAATTCCCTGGTTGATCGCATTGTTCCTGGAAAACTGACAGATGACCAGCAGCAAATAGTGGAAAATCAACTAGGGTATCAGGATGAACTGATGATCATGTCAGAAGCCTACCGCTTATGGGCAATTGAAACGAATGAACCAAAAGTTGCACAAATAATTACTTTTAGCCAGGCTAATCCGGGAATCGTGATAGCTGGTGACATTAATGTTTTTAGAGAACTTAAACTGAGATTGCTCAATGGCTCACATACGTTCAGTTGCGGGCTGGCTTATTTGTGTGGCTTCAATACCGTAAAGGAAGCAATGGATAACAAATTTTTCCTGAGTTATATAACTGGCCTTATGCATCAGGAAATTTCGCCTGCTCTTGTTAGTAACCAAATAACCCCAGACATGGCAAGAGATTTTGCGAATAAAGTAATAGATCGATACCGAAATCCGGATATTGAGCATCAGTGGTTAAGCATTAGTGCTCAATACACTTCAAAAATGCGGATGCGCAATGTTCCCGTTATACAAAAATATTACGAACGATTTGGAACAACGCCGGAGTTAATGACGTTGGGGTTTGCGGCTTTTCTGTTATTCTTGAAAGCTGAAAAGCAATCTGACGGGAAGTTCCATGGAACTGCAAATAAAAAAAGTTACTCGATAAACGACGATAAGGTCGCCATCATTGCAGACAAGTGGGGCCGGTTCGAAACAGGGGTCTTTGTAAAAGAGGTTCTTGCCGATAAAAATTTGTGGGAGGTTGATCTTTCGAAACTGCCCGGTTTCGTGGAAACGTTAACAACAATGATTCATTCCCTGCAACAAGAAGGTGCATTAGCAGTTCTTAAAAGGCTTTCTTCTCGGCAAGCCACTGAACAAGCGTTGTAAGGCTACCGGAAAAGTCAACGCCACAACTTCGAATAATCAGTTGTTCATTTTTTCTTTACGTACAATGCCTCTTCTACAACCTGCCCGTTCTCGCGAACAACCATTTTTAGGATTGTATTTTCCTTCTTCACGAATTCAAAGTTCAGATCGCGGCCTTTAATAAAAAACCTATTTTCTGCTTCGGGATATAGTGTGAAATTTTGTTGCTGAATTGATAATATCAGTGATCCACTGCCTGGCGATATCTTCATTGCACCGGTTTTCGGTCCTTCGTAGTTGCCCGCGTATTGCGCGAGGATGCCTTCGGAAAGTTTAATTTCTTTTTTGTTATTCACTTGCGGTGCCGGCCCATGATCGTAGCTAAGTATGCGAGTCATTTTCCATTCTCCATCTTTCAGGAGCCATAAATGTGTGAATTTTGCAAGACCGTCGAGCTTTTCCTGACCAGCCTGTCGAATATAAAAGACATGCTCTCCGGAGATAATGGCACCATAGACTTCTCCTCCGCGTTCCATAGGAAACACTTTGACACTTCCAGGTACAGCTTCTCTCCTCAACCGAAAATCGTTAGGACCGCACAAATTCTTCTTGGTTATTTCCAGGAGTTTTTCTAACCCGAGTGTTATGCCGCCCTTGTCATGATAAAACTCAACATCAGAAGCGATGAATTCATTATACTTCGCGGTATCACAACTGTTATAGGCTTTCCAAAAAAGGCTATCCTTGAGTAAAATTGTCTCTGATAATTTTTTCTCTGCCTTCTGACTAAACACTAATTGGGGGACCGAAGAGAGAAACAATAAAGTAAGACTTGTATAAATAAAAAGCTTTCTCATCTTTAAGTTTTCGAATTTTGCCCATCATTTTTTTTCTTCAAACGTCTCCGCCAAGACACGGATTTTTCGATCAGGCATTTCTGCGACTTCCATTAAAAAGATAACCTTTCCTTCTTTGCCTTCAATAGTAATCGTCGCGTTCCTGGCATCTTCGCCTTCCTTTACAAATTCAGCTTTTATCACCGATTTGCCATCCTTAAATGATTTCGTCCAGTTACAAGAATCGGCTTTGATGATTCCTGTCATCTTTCTTTCAACGTTGCTGGGTGTGATAATTATTTCAGTTTTATTGATCTCAATGGTGCTTTTTTCGTCCACCGTTCGTTGAACAGTATTAGCACCATCAAGGTATTCGGTTTTAGAAGAGGTCAGAATGACTGCTTTACCGCATTGCGCAAAGCTTACTTTGCCACAAGCCAACACAAGTACGACCGCAATGATTTTTCTCATAAAATAGATTAATATAATAATATACCAAATATCTATTAATGCATACTATTATGTATAATATAGTACGTCAAGCGGTAATTCGTCGCTATAAGCGGCGTTCTTGACTGATAATATTTTTCCAGGCCGCCTTGGCGACATGGGATCGGTGGGTTGATGTTGAGGGGCAGTTTAATTAGGTTCTACTTAGCTTTCCAGCCATCTGAACGGTTTTCTTTTCGATTCTTTTTTCATAGCCGGCCCCTTGAAAAATCCGGTGAATGTATATACCAGGTACCTGTACGTGATCAGGTTCTATTTCTCCGGCCTTAACTAAATATTCCACCTCAGCGATGGTTATTGTTCCGGCTTTGGCCATTGAAGTCGAAAAGTTCCGTGTGGTTTTCCGGAAAACCAGATTTCCGAGTTCGTCCCCTTTCCACGCTTTTACAATGGCGAAATCGGCGGTTAATGCGTGTTCCATAAGATATTTTTTTCCGTTGAACTCTCTGACTTCTTTGCCAATGGCTATTTCGGTTCCAAACCCTGCAGGCGTAAAAAAGGCTGGAATACCCATCCCCGCCATTTGTATTCGAGTAGCCAGCGTGCCTTGTGGAATCAACTCAACCTCCAACTCTCCGTTCAATAACTGGCGTTCGAATTCTGCATTTTCCCCAACGTAAGAACTGATCATTTTTTTTATCTGTCGTGTTTTTAATAAAAGGCCAAGACCAAAATCATCGACCCCGGCATTATTTGAAATACAAGTTAAATTCCGAACTCCTTTTTTTTCGAGTGCGGCAATCGAATTTTCGGGAATACCGCATAATCCAAACCCTCCAAGCATAATTGTATGCCCGTCCTTTATATCTACTATAGCATCGTCAGCATTGAACACGACTTTATTCATGCAATAAGATTTAAACTAAAAGTACGATCAAGGTAAATGATAATTACAATCTATTTGAGGGGAACAGGCCTATAATTGTCGGCCTTAAGTCTCTCAGCTTTTGCTGTCATTGAGTCGAACATGACCTTAGCCATATCCGGACGGCTGAGATAGTATTTGTAACTTTTGATAAAGTCATCTTTCGATGTTTTATGTATTGCAAACACCTGTTCGTATAACTTGAATTTCTCAAGTTCAATATTTTTAGAAGCGGAATCCTTGAGCTGAAATAAGGCGTTGAAGCGGTCGGCCTGTATCATATCCCATAAAATTACTTCCATTTTTTTCTTGGAAAGTATATCGTTTGGCACTTTAGTAGTGTTCGTGCACCCGCTTAAAAAAATAGTCATCATGGTTATAACGATGACTTTCATCTTAACTCCTGTTTGTATAAGTTCGCATTGGTGACATCCAGCTTCATAAGCATTTCTTGCGCTTGCCGCTTTTCTTCCGGCGGCGCTTTTTTGAATACCCGAACTATTTCATTCGCCTTACCCTGGAAGAAGAAAGGAATGACCATTGAATTCGGTATGTCGTTCTTCACGGTATTTAATAGACTAAGCGTATTCATGATAGCCGTCCGTGCGGCGGTTTCATTCTCGTACATAAAGTCCATACCCAACCGATAATAGCTATAGAACGCATCATGAATCAATGCATACCGGTTGTTTGTAAGATTTTCCATTAGCCAGTACCTGTTTCTCAATCCATCAAAGGCCCTCCAGCCGGACACGTCTCTTCCTTCGGGCGCATTGTTAACGATGAGCTGAGTTTTTTGAAAATAAGGATCACCGCCTCTCAATGTGAAAGAATCAAAATCCAATCCTAATATTATGTACACATAAAAAGCAAGCGTCGCCGAGAGGTTTGAAGCCAGGGCATCGCTTCCGCCGACCCTATTCTCATTGAATTCCAGTGCCTGATATTCGACATACTTGAAAGTCACCGCGTCGTCCAAAAAATTAATCAGCGGCGTTTCGTAGGACGTGTTATATACTGGTCGGGCAGCTTGAACGGTTAACGACGCCTTGTAAATATTTGCCTCGCTGGCCTGGTTTATAGTCAAAAGAAAATTGCAGTTGACCTTTTCATTGCTCTGAAATGTCTCTGTAGTCCACTTCCGGTTATTTAAAAAGTTATTCAAAGCCGTTTGCAGGGTTTGAAATACTTTCTTATCTACCTGGGAACTTATCTGGCTTGAGTTGATCGTAATGCGCGCCTGGATTTCCTGTGCCGCTGATTGAAGATATAACGTGGTTATGAGTATTATTAATAATTGGCCTTTACCTCGCATACAACATATTTACAATTCTATCAACGATATCTTTCGCCACTTGTTGCTTAGGTTTTCTTTCGTAAGAAATCTCTTTGCCAGATTTTTCAAAAATTGTGATCTTATTAGTGTCATAGCCGAATCCTGCACCCTCCTCATTCAATGAGTTCAAAACAATCATGTCCGCATTCTTGGTCTTAAGTTTACTCAGCGCATATTCTTTCTCATTCATCGTCTCTAAAGCAAAACCTACCAGGATTTGGCCATTGTACTTTTTTTCACCAAGGCTTTTGAGTATATCTTTCGTTTTTGTAAGTTCTACCGTTAAGGTTTCTGAGGACTTCTTGATTTTGTCAGGATGAGCATTGACAGGAGTATAATCGGCCACCGCTGCAGACATGATCGTTATATCCGCTTCAGGAAACAATTTGACGCTGGTCTGATACATCTGCTCAGCCGTTTGTACTTTATGCAGGTGAATATTCTCCTGTTCAACCAGAATTGACGATGGACCGAGGATCAGATGCACTTCAGCACCGCGCCGGGCCAATTCCTGGCATATTGCCACTCCCATTTTACCAGAGGAATGATTACCAATAAAGCGTACAGGATCGATGGGCTCAAAAGTAGGACCCGCAGTTACAAGAGCTTTCTTACCGGTGAGATCCTTTTTCAAAAAAAAATTGTCTTCAATGAAGGAAAGGATTGCTTCAGGTTCGGCCATCCGGCCATCTCCGTATAGGCCGCTTGCCAGTTCGCCTTTTTCCACGGGAATAATTTTATTTCCAAACGACTCTAACTTTTGAAGATTTGATGTTGTAGTCGGATGGTGCCACATGTCCTCATCCATGGCTGGAGCAACAACCACCGGACAGGTTGCGGACAGGTAGGTGGCCAGAAGCATATTATCACAAAGCCCGTGAGCCATTTTACCCAGCGTATTGCAACTCAGGGGAGCTATAACCATTATATCGGCCCATCTTCCCAGCATCACATGGTTCGACCATGACTCATTATTGAATAGATCTGATACAACCGGGCTCTTAGACAAGGTTGAGAGAGTAAGTGGCGAGACAAAGTCTTTAGCTGCAGGCGTCATTACCACTTTCACTTCAGCGCCAGCTTTTACCAATAACCGGACTAATAAGATTGATTTATAAGCCGCTATACTACCAGTAATAGCAAGCAAAATCTTTTTATCCTGAAACATGGTTAAAATTAAGTGTTTTCCTTTTTAATAAAAGAACGGCAATTAAACTAAAAAGGCGACAGTAAAGACCGCCGCCGAAGAAAAATTTATTGAAAATCTGTATTAGCTGAATAGATCATCTTCGTTTTTACGATAGTAGATTTTGTCCTCCAGGAACTCCTGAGTAGCCAGCAGGGAGGGATTAGGCATTCTCTCGTATGCTCGGGAAATCTCAATCTGCTCTTTGTTCTCGTGGATTTCCTCGAGGCTATCCGTATGGCTGGCAAATTCTTCCAGTTTATTGTGTAACTCTTCTTTTAAAGAGATATTGATTTGGTTAGCCCTCTTAGCAATAATCGCAATAGACTCGTACACATTACCAGTCTTCCTTTTGATTACGTTGAGGTCCTTTGTTTCTGCAGTGTTTGCAGTACTGGCGCTAATTTGTCTTCTTAACCTGCTCATTTGTTGATTGCTTTTATATTATTTTGGGATAGGTTTGAATAACGTTGTACGTCATCGACCAGTTTACTTTCTGGGAAGCGATCTATAAAATCATTGCATTCGGTGACTACTTGCTCGAATCGCGCAGCCTTCTTTTCTTCCACGCTATTATTTGCATAGAGGTAATATGATTTTATGACCTGGAACTTATACTCATCGCTTTTCCCCGAATCGGGAAAATCATTCATAAGGCTGGTATACGCGATAGCCGAAGCCCTGTAATGGCCCATGTTGTAATACAGCTGAGCGTTATTGTAATCCTTCACCTCAAGTTTCCCACGAAGTTGATCAATGATTGCAGTAGCCTCCTTGTTCCTGGCTGAACCCGGGTGGATGTTGATGAAAGTTTGCATCAACCCAATCGCTTTTCCGGTGTTGGTTTGATCCAGCTCCATTTTGGGCGATTGTTTAAAGTACGTATAGGCCCGCATATACTCCATCTCTTCTGCCTTTGGGCTCGATGGAAACACTTCAACAAACTGCTTAAAGAGGTTTTCGGCTTGTAACCAATCCTTGAGATAGTAAGAACAATAAGCATACTTATAGAAGATATCCTCAAATTTGGGATCGCCTTTATAAATGGGGAATAGCTCTTCATACAACATCTGTGCGTTGTTGTACTTCTTCTCGATATAATACTTTTCAGCCATTCTAAGCTTGTACTCATAATCGGTGCTCTTTTGCACCTTGGCAAACTTGGAGCAGGAGGTTATACTAAAAACAACAATTAAAGCTAAGAGGGCTGATCTCATAAAGATTGCGAAATTAAGGTTTTACCGGCAAATATGTAAGTATAGATTGGGTATAACAAAATCACGCGGTTAATTAAAATATAAAACCCCCGATGCCGGGGGCTCTATATTTATTTTGATAGGTTCTGAATTATCCTCTGCGTCTGAGATTCGGATGTGGAGCAGGTACCGTTGTCGGACCTTCTTCGTTGGTTCCATCTTTCAAATCAACAGTGTTACAATCACCACCTTCCTGGCCGTACTTGAAGATAAAGCGGTCAGCACCAATACCTTCTTTTTCAATCAGGTAATTAATTACTGCGTTCACCCTATCCCAGCTTAACTGTTGTTCGGATTTGCTTGAAGAGCAATATCCTACCACAGCGATCTTACAAGCTGCATTGTCGCGGATCTTTTGTGCTACGCTGGCAAGTAATGCTCTTGCATCATTGCTCAGTGTAACTGAACGACCGCTGAAGGTAATGCTTGGTAAATCACCGATGTTACAAGGACCAGTCATACTGATCAGACCCTGACGTAATGAATCGATGAACTTACAGCAATCAGGTTCTGGGCACTTACCAACACCATCCGCATCTACTGGCTGGCACTGTGTAGGTGTTATCAGTTCCTTATCCTTAGAATCAGGAACACCATCACCATCAGTATCGCGGCTAACACCATGCGTATCAACCGGAGTACCGGCTGGAGTGTTAGGCTCGTTATCGAATTGATCAGTTACACCATCGCCGTCTGCATCATCCAAAATAGGTTTTGGAAGTTTCATGTGGACAGGCTTGTTGATCTCGTTATAAGCATAGTCAAGTGGGTTCAACCACCAAAGAGGCTCAACTGATTTGGCACCCAGGTTTACATTCAAACCTACAGAGAAGAAATTGTAAGTGTCGTAGTCACGTGTTTGAGCTGTTTGTACACCAGGGCCATTCTCTTGCCACTGCTGACCGTCAATTAAATCCGTCTTCGGAGAGGAGAATTTATCTTCTACGGCAAGATTGACTTTATTAGATAGTTTAAACTGGACACCGGCTCCCACCACAAATACAGGGCGGAAAGGCTCCTGGAATACATCCGGCTGTCCCGGATCTTCTTCCGGATGTGTTTCGTAACTGTCATCCATGATATTGTCCAACTCATCACGAATGTCTTTACGATTGTCATAAGTAGGAGGAATGGCCAAAGCAGGTGCAAAATTGTACAATTGATATGTTCCGGACCCATCGTTGTAAGCATTTATCTTAGTATCGAAGATCATTCCACCGATACCACCAAATGCATAAATATTAAATCCGGACTTTGCTTTATGAAAACGTATGTTCGTCAAAGTAACTACACCTTGCAAGCTAAGTTCAGAAACATTGGTTTTGAAGTTGTAGTACACTGGTTGCGTTTGAGGGTTATAACCCTGCCATGCGCGATTTTTAGTATAGCTTCTTGAAGGGCTGAAATTTAAACCTTTTGCCCATCCCATCGTATATTCACCACGAAGAGAAAATACATATCCAAGAGCTTTTCTAACATGTAGACCGATACCAGGAGTAAATAATTTTGACCTCACGTCGCCGGATACGTTGAACAAACCGCCCTTAATTCCAATTTCCCATTGGTTACGTGGCTTTGCAGGAAACGCTTGGTTATTTGCCATGAATTCAGTGTGCTGAGGTAGTCGTTTGGCTGGTATGACAGAGGAGTCCTGTACGCGGTAGCCACTGGGTTCCTGGGCAAACGTGCTCGACACGAACAGGCATAGTAAACCGATGAACAATTGTGTGTACTTTTTGCTTGCCATAACTAAAATTTATGTGATAGATTAAGAATACGATTTGAAGGAACTGGTTGCAAAAATATCAATTGATACCTAAATTCCAAATTTTTTTAGCTAACACACATGCGCATAACTAAAAGTCTTTCAGGCATCAGAGGCAAAATTCCCATATGAAAATATCTTGCCAGCGAATAAAATGCAAAGTAGTAATTTGCCGCACTATCAACTGAATGAAACTATCCCAACAAATACTGGAGAATGAACTGGTCATCTTTGAAAAGGAATTTCGTGAAGCTGTTAAAAGTCAGGTTCCCTTACTTGACCGGATTATGCGATTCATAGTAAATCGCAAGGGTAAGCAATTGCGTCCAATGTTCGTGTTATTGTCGGCTAAATTATTTGGAGAAATTAATCGATCAACATATCGGGCTGCATCATTGGTTGAACTGCTTCATACTGCAACTCTTGTACACGATGATGTAGTAGATGAATCGCTCGAAAGACGGGGCTTTTTTTCTACATATGCTCTTTGGAAGACAAAGGTATCAGTTTTGGTAGGCGATTACCTATTGGCAAAGGGATTACTGCTTTCACTTGATCACAATGATTTTCGAATTCTTCAATTGCTTTCAGAAGCGGTACGTCAAATGAGTGAAGGCGAATTACTTCAAATCGAAAAATCAAGGACACTCAATTTGAGGGAGGACATCTACTTCGAAATCATCAAAAATAAAACCGGCTCCTTGCTTGCCTCTGCATGTGCGGCAGGTTCATATTCCACTTCTCAAAACGAAAACATTGCAGAGCGAATGCGTTTGTTTGGCGAAAAGGTCGGAATCGCTTTTCAGATCAAAGATGACCTTTTCGATTATGGAAACGATTCAATTGGGAAACCGACTGGTAACGATATCAAGGAAAAAAAACTGACTTTACCGTTAATATACACATTGAACAAGGTGCCGAAACCGGTCCGCCGCGAACTTATTTACATCATTAAAAATCAAAATAAAGACACCGAAAAAGTAAACCACGGAATAGACACGGTGAAACACACGGGCGGTATCGATTATACCCAGCAAAAAATGGTGCAATACCGCGATGAAGCGTTAACCATTTTGAATACATTTGAAAATATCACTGTGAAGAATGCGCTTGAAGAACTCGTGCGATTTACAACCGACAGAAAATTTTGACATGCAAAAACGGTGGAAAATATTGCAGGCAGACGAGCAGGTGGTCGCTCATTTACATGAGGCGCTTAAAGTGAATCCGGTTATCTGCAAGATGTTGGTTCAGCGTAACATCAACACTTTTGACGAAGCAAAACAATTTTTCAGACCACAATTGGAAATGTTGCACGACCCATGGCTTATGAAAGACATGGAAAAAGCTGTTCAACGTATCTTAGAGGCCTTCAGCGAAGGTGAAAAGGTACTTGTATTCGGAGACTATGATGTTGATGGCACGACTTCTGTTGCCTGCATGTTACGATTCCTTCAAAAGCACTACGACGCCAATAAGGTTGAATTCTACATCCCACACAGGTATAAAGAAGGTTATGGAGTGTCAAAAGCGGGAATCGATTTTGCGAATCAGAACTCGTATTCACTGATTATAGCGCTTGATTGTGGCATTAAATCGATTGACCTGATTCGCTACGCGAAAGAACTGAGCATTGACTTCATTGTGTGCGACCATCACATGCCGGATGTGATCTTGCCTCCCGCGGTCGCTATTCTTAATCCAAAACAAGTTGATTGTACTTATCCGTTTAAGGAACTCTGTGGCTGTGGGGTTGGTTTTAAACTGATAACAGCTCTTTCTCAGAGATTACAACTGCCGGATTCGGAAGTTTATGAATACCTGGACCTGGTTGCTACAGCCATTGCCGCCGACATCGTCTCTATGACTGGCGAAAACAGGATTCTTGCATTTTACGGGCTAAAAAAAGCAAATGAAAATCCAAACCTGGGTATTAAGGCTTTGAAACAATTAAGCGGATTACAGAAAGATTTTCATATCAATAACCTTGTGTTCATGATCGCTCCCAGGGTGAATGCAGCGGGACGTATGGATGATGCGCGGAAAGCTGTGCAGATGTTTGTTGCCAAAAGCTATGAAGAAGCATTGTTATTTGCCGAAATGCTCCATGATGATAATACCGATAGAAAGGAGGCGGATCAGTTGATCACGGAAGAAGCATTGTACCTGATTGCTAATAATGCAGAGCTCATCAATAGAAAGTCGACTGTTGTCTTTCAATCTCACTGGCATAAGGGGGTTGTTGGTATTGTAGCTTCGCGGTTGATCGACCGCTATTACAGGCCAACGATTGTTCTTACACAGTCGGGTGATTATGCAGCTGGATCTGCACGGAGTGTGGCTGGTTTCAACGTATACGAAGCTATTCATCAATGCAAAGATCTTTTACTTGGATACGGAGGTCATTTTTATGCTGCAGGCATGACCCTCGAACTGGACAAAGTAGAAGCATTCCAGGTAAGGTTTGAAGAGATCGTTTCGTCCACCATTGCTCCCGAATTACTAATCCCTGAAATTGTAATAGACGCCGAAATACAGTTTTCAGATCTGAAACAAAGCTTTTATAACATTATTTGCCAGATGGAACCCTTTGGACCGGATAGTCTACGCCCGGTCTTTGTTGTGAAAAATGTCGTGGATTCGGGTTACTCAAAAATTGTGAAGGAAGAACATATAAAATTCTCTTTGAGACAACGTAACATAGTCTTTAGCGGGATTGGATTTTGCTTAGCAGACAAATTCCATTTGCTGCACTTACATAAACCGGTGGATGTTGTTTTCACGCTGGAACAAAATGAGTGGAACAATCAGTGTCATTTGCAAATGAAAGTGATTGATTTGCGATTGGCTGAATCGAGGAGTGTACAGGAACAATCAAATACTGCATCAGCGGTTTCAGTAACTAACTAGCTTCCTTAGTGGCTTTTTTCCACGGATCTTCAACAAGCTCAGGATATGAATTACCACAAATAAAAAACCCGTGAAGTCCTTTGAGACGTCACAGGTTTTAAGTTAGAGTTGAATTAACTCTACAGAAAATTAGGCTTCGATTATAATCTTGCTCTTGTTTTCTTTATTCATCAACTCAATACTCCTGTCGATAAATGTAGTGAGATCATTTCCTTTCAACAGTCCCTGAGACAACAGAGCCAGATCAGCAAGATTGCGAACGACTTTTGTTTGCATTTCCTGGTCACCCTGTTTTAATACCGATTGATAAATTGGATGATTTCCATTAACAGTGAGTGTTACTTCGTCGGGCATGTTCGCATAGAAACTTCCCATTCCGCTCATCGCCGACATATCCTTCATCCGTCGCATAAACTCGGGACGGGTGGCGACAACAGGGGGCGCCTCGGAACTAAGCCCCTTTATTTCTACTGTTACATGCAGTTCAGGGACCTGGAAATCGAACAAGCCTTTTAATTTTTCTTCTTCTTCTTTGTTCAACAAACTTTCTACCAGCTCAGCTTTATCAATCAGGTTATCTGCTATATCAGAGTCCACCCGAACAAAATGCACCTTTTCCCATTTCATCTCCATTTGATTAATGAACGCTGCATCAACCAGTGTTTCGAGCTTTACGACTTTGTAAGATTTATTCTTAGCTGCCTGTATATAGCTATGTTGTTGAACCGGGTTGGTGGTATACAAAATAACCTGCTTACCATCTTTGTTCGTTTGAAGAGCTGCGGTTGCTTCTTTGTATTCGTCCAGCGTATAAAATTTTCCTCCCTCAACATCTTCCATGATATGAAACTTATTGGCTTTCTCAAGGAATTTGTCATCCGTCATCATCCCATACTTAACAAATAGCCCGAGGCTCTCCCACTTTTCCGCGAATTCTTGTCTATCCTTATTGAAAATTTCTTCAAGTTTATCGGCTACTTTCTTTGTAATATGATTATTAATCTTTCGTACGTTCGGATCGCCCTGTAGATAACTACGGCTTACGTTGAGAGGAATATCGGGCGAATCGATAACGCCATGCAATAACATCAGAAATTCGGGGACAATATCTTTCACTTCATCGGTAACAAAGACCTGGTTGCTATACAACTGAATCTTGTCCTTTTGGATCTCGTAAGATTGCTTGATCTTCGGAAAATATAAAATGCCCGTAAGATTGAACGGATAGTCAACGTTCAAATGGATCCAGAACAAAGGTGCCTCGTGAAAAGGATAAATTTCTTTGTAGAAATTTCGATAATCTTCTGGGGTTAATTCCGAGGGCTTTTTTGTCCACGCAGGTTGTGTATTATTGATTTGAGTGCCTTCAAAGAAAATCGGCACTGGTAGAAAACGACAAAATTTTTCAAGAATACTTTTTATACGGTCAGCTTCCAAAAATTCCTGGCTCTCCTCATTGATGTATAAGACGACGTCTGTTCCCCTGGTTTCCTTTTCTGTTTCTTCAAGTTCGAACTCGGGACTTCCATCACATTCCCAACGGACTGCTTTTACATCCTCTTTATAACTTTTGGTAAAGATTTCAACCTTCTCACTTACCATGAAAGAGGAGTAAAATCCAAGCCCGAAATGGCCTATAATATTCGCTTCGTTTTGACCTTTGTATTTTTTT
>Ga0126304_10000337_pt1 | contig 18004 bp, 15 predicted proteins | sample Plot25_FD_92538 | JGI IMG/M metagenome (GOLD analysis project Ga0126304, IMG submission 92538) | Serpentine soil microbial communities from UC McLaughlin Reserve, CA, USA - Plot25 | ecosystem: Environmental > Terrestrial > Soil > Grasslands | place: USA: UC McLaughlin Reserve, Lake County... | reverse complement strand
CCTGCTCGCCGCGCTCACCTGGGACGCGCTGTTTCCGGATCGCACGGACCAGGAAATCGTCGGGGCATTGCCGGTCAGACCGCGGACGCTGGCCGCTGCGCGGCTGGCAGCGGCCCTGGGTGTCGGGACGGCCTTCGCGGCTGCAATCAGTCTTCCCGCGGCGTTCATTTACAGCGCCGCGTCAGCGACGCATCCACTCATCGGGGCTTTTCCACGTGTGCTGGCTGCTCACGTCACAGCAACCATGATGGCGTGTGCGTGTACCTTCCTCGGCCTGATGTCGCTGCGGGCGATTGTCGTCATCATCGCCGGAGAGCGCGTTGCCGATCGCCTTGCGCTGGTTCTGCAGTTCGTGACGATCGTGATGCTGGTCGAGACGTTCCTGTTTCTCCCCTCGGTGCTGCCCAACATCATCAAGGCGATATTGCAGGATCACGGCTCCTACGCGTGGGCGCCTCCCGTCTGGTTCACGGCGCTGTTCCTGTGGATCGCCGAAGGCAACACCGTCCTCGGCAGCCATGCCTTCACGGCTGTCTCGGTCACCGCGACAGTCACCATGCTCGTCTTCATCGTTAGCCTGCTGCCGGCCGCTCGGATGGGTCGACGGGTCTTGGAAGTGCGTTCACGCGAACGCGCGACCGGTGTAAGCACATTGGCTCGATCGACCGCACTGCTCTGGGTGCGTGGACCTGTCGTGCGCAGTCTATTCATGTTCGGCGTCTCCAGCCTCGTGCGTAGTCGCCGCCATACCATTCAACTGGCGACCTATTTCGGAATGGCGATCGCCATTGGCGTGCTGAAGCTTCTTCCACCGCTTCTCTCACTCAGAGGGACCCTGGTGATCGATGCCCCACGCGCATACACGATCTCGGTGCCGCTCGTTCTCGTGTTTTTCGCTGTATTCGGATTGCGCGCGGCGTTCACGATTCCCACCGAGCTCGATGCAAACTGGGTATTCCGTCTCGTCCAGCCAACGGTGCGTGAATCAGTACGTGCCAGCCGATGGCTCATCGTGATGCTCGGCGTCGCGCCAATCTCGCTGGTCTGGCTGCTGTTCACGCTGGCGATGTGGCCCATGCAAACCGCTCTTGGCGCATCCGCGCTGGTTCTGATGACTGGCCTGCTCCTGACAGAACTCGCGCTCAGCAACTGGACAAAGGTGCCATTTGCCAGTGCCCATGAGCCCGCGACCGAGACGCTGAAATCGAGAGCCGCCTGGTACACCACTGCCCTGCTGATGTACCAGTTCATCCTCTCAGAGCTTCAATTCCGCGCTCTGCACTCGTGGACGACAACGATGACGCATCTTGTAGTCGGGGCGACGCTGGTCATCGCCGTTCGCGCATGGCGAACGCACTCGTTGCGTTCTCGCACACCGACCTTCGACGTCATCACTTCGGAGACGACGACGCTGAATCTGTCGGAGGCGTTGTCTTGACTGGTTAGTGGTTAGTGGTTAGTGGTTGGTGGTTAAAACTCGCCCCAGCGGGCGAACATCGCAGACAATGCCACGAGGGCCATCGCGTCGGCCCGCAATGTGCGGCGGCCCAACGTCACGAAAGTACCGAGGCCAGTGGCTGTCTGCAGCTCCTCAGCCGTCCATCCGCCTTCGGGGCCAACCACAAGCGTCGCGTGCTCAGGGACCGCCGGCTCGAGATCGGCGAGAGCAAGGCCTGCTGATGTATTCGGTTCGACCAGAATCAATACAGGTCGAGGAAAATCAGCACGAGGCGGGGCACCGAGATCGTGGAATGGGCGCGGCTCGGCAATCGACGGAACCACCGCACGGCCGCACTGCTTTGCCGATGACACGGCGATCCGCGCCCACCGTTCGCGCCGGCGGCCGCGCGCAAGCGCGACGATGGAGGTCTCGCTTCGCGCCGTCACGATCGGATGAATGGCCGCGACGCCGATCATCACGGCGTCTCGGACCACGTCGTCCATCTTGTCGCCCTTCAGCACTGCTTGCGCCAAAGTGATGGCGACGCGCGGTTCTGGCGCCGGCGTACAGGGCGCGCCAATAGTCAGCCGCACCCCATCCCTGTCCGCTGCCTCGATGACCGCCTCGAACTCGGCGCCGCGCCCGTTGAAGACACGGACACGGTCGCCGGTCGAGAGTCGGAGCACACGCGTCAGGTGCTCGGCTTCATCGACTGGGAGGAGTATTCGATCGCCGTGGACACCTGCCGCCGGCGCAAAGAACCGCGCGAAGGACACGCATCGCGATTATAGAACTCGATGCGTCGCTCGCGGCGGTACCGCCGAACAGCTTGCCTCGCCGTACGACGCGCCGAATTACGACCGGGCTCGTCTTATGACGGTGACGAGTAATTCGGACGCGCCGGAGTCGGACGAGGGCTGCTCGCGGTCGAGGTCTGGCTGGGGCTCGGGCTCGCGCTCGCACTCGTCTGCGTCGTTTCGCCAGTGCGATACGACTTGGCCGCATTGAACGCGGCCTTCGCCGAATCCACCGTGCCGCGCGCCACCGACGACGCCTGTTCCTGACCCCACTTCATGGCGGAAGCCAGCTTGTCGGCTTGCGCGCCGACGTCATCGGCGACCTTCTTACCCTGCCTCCGGATGTACTCGCGCGAGTCGCGTCCCGTCGCCGGCGCCATCATGAGCGCCGCAGCGGCGCCGATGGCAGTACCGGCCACGAACATCCAGATCGAACCTCTCCAGGATGCCTGCGGTTCATACTGCTCGAGATGCATGGGTCTCCTCCTCCTGCCTGATCACCAAGTATCTGGACCTCAAACGACGCGCCTGCCCTGAATCAGCTGCAGGACAACCGCGATCAGCGCGAGGACCAGCAACACGTGGATGAAGCCACCGAGGGTGTACGAGCTCACGACACCCAGGAACCACAGGACCAACAGAACGACAAAGAGCGTCCACAACATGGCTCTTCTCGCAATGGCCGAGAGACATCGAGCGTCCGCGCCCACACACTATGTGCGGCGTTGACGTGACCGCCGACCACTCGGTCACAATCATCGAAGCACCTTGTATGCCAGCGTCGCGGCGCGCTGACGAGCACAACACCGACGAGCTTTACGGTAAAGACTGGGCCGCTGTTGCGCAGGGTTTTCCGCCGGGATCCCAGCAGCGTTCCCTTAATCCGTGGATGAGCCGCGATATGACGCGGTACGAAAGATGCTCAACCGCGGGATTGAGGTACGTGATGAAAGGACTCGCGATACTTGGCATCGTGCTGCTGCTTGGCGGACTTGCTGCGCTGATCTGGCCGGCGATCACCGTCACGCACCGGGAGAAGGCTGTGGACCTCGGACCGATCGAGGTGACGCGCGAAGACAAGGACACGCTCCCTCTGCCGCCAGTGTTCGGCATCGCGGCTGCGGCGACTGGTGTCGCGCTGATCGCAATCTCGCGCCGGCGGGCGTAACACGCGGAACCAACGACGAAGCATGCGGGCGCTGTTTACAATGCCCGCATGCGAAATGCCCTCTTCCTCGCGGCGCTGACTGGTGCGCTATTGGCCGGTGCGGCCGTTCCCTCGACGCAGCCGGCCGCAGCGTTCGACGCCTCGTTCACCAGCAGCACGATGCGGGCGGACTATTTCCACTCGGGTGGAATGGGGCAGGAGATCGTCGCGCTCGACCGCGTCGTTTCCGACGGCCCGTGGGCGGGAAGCCGGACGCGTCTGCTGGACGATCTCAATCTCGGCAAGTATCTCTTCGAGGTGATCGACCGCGACACCAACCGACCGATCTACTCGCGCGGCTTCGCATCCATCTACGGAGAATGGGAGACGACCGCCGAGTACAAGACGCTGCACCGGACATTTGGCGAGTCGCTGCGGTTTCCGTGGCCCAAGTCGCCAGTTCAGGTGGTCTTGAAGAAGCGTGATCGCGACAACAGCTTTCACGAGTTGTGGTCCACTGTCATCGATCCCAACTCGCGATTCGTCAACCGCGCGGATCCGCCCAAAGCCGGCACGGTATGGACGCTGTTCGAGAGCGGTCCTCCGGCGCAGAAGGTGGACATTCTGCTCATCAGCGAGGGCTACACCGCCGCGCAGATGCCGAAGTTCCGCGCCGATGCGAAACGGCTCGTGGATGCGCTGTTTGCGGTCGAGCCCTTCAAGAGCCGGAAGAACGACTTCAACGTGCGCGGGCTGGAACTGCCATCGGCGCAGCCCGGTGTGAATCGTCCACAGGTCGGCTCGTTCCGTCGCACGCCGATCTCCGCCGAATACAACATCTTCGATTCCGAGCGATATCTGCTGACGCTCGACAATCGCGCATTCCGCGATGCGGCAGCATCGGCTCCTTACGAATTCATCGAGATCCTCGCCAACGAGCAACAGTACGGAGGCGGCGGCATCTTCAACGACCAGGCGACTACCGCCGTCGATACCGGGTTTGCGGAGTATGTATTCGTCCACGAGTTCGGGCATCACTTCGCGGCGTTGGCCGACGAGTACTACACGTCGGACGTCGCCTACGAGACCGGCGCTGCCGATCTCCCTGAGCCGTGGGAACCAAACATCACGGCGCTGAAGGATCCCAGCCGGCTCAAGTGGCGCGACCTGCTCGAGCCCGGCACTCCAATTCCCACGCCATGGGATAAGGCGGACTATGAGACTCACAGTCGCGAGACGCAGGCCAGGCGACGGGCGCTGCTGGCGAAGAAGGTCCCCGAAATTGAAGTTGACGCGCTCTTCCGCGAGCAGTTGGCGTGGGACTCGACATTCTTGTCGTCGATGAAGTTTTCGGGAAAGGTCGGCGCGTTCGAAGGGGCCGGCTACGAAGCGAAGGGACTCTACCGTCCCGAGGCCGACTGCATCATGTTCACCCGCGATCCCGTCGGCTTCTGCCGCGTGTGCCGCCGCGCGATTGGTCGGATCATCGATCAGTACGCGCGACCTTGAGATGGCACGTCCTTTCGGACGTGCCATCTCCTCCTGACGATCTAGATAAGAGGGGCTCATCATCCGCTTCTCTAGATTAGCTAGATGAGAGGAGCGCCGATGGCGCCTGCCGACCAGACCAGCGCGCCGTACAAGGCACGCTGGACATGCTGATCCTGAAAACGCTGGCTCTCGAGCCGATCACGGCTACGGCATCGGCATGCGCCTCGAGCAGATCAGCCACGGTACCTTCCAGGTCAACGCCGGCTCGCCGAAGCGACGCGGGAATGGGAGGCACAGGCTGCGGCGATCACGCGCATCATGCGCGCGACCTCGGATAAGCCTGATGTCGTTGGGGTGCATCGCCCGAGTTCTTTGGCGTCGACGTAGGCCGCGCCTTCGTTATCGCATTGCCACTCGGCGCCGCCGCGATCGTCGGCACAACGAAAAGGACTTGGGAACGCCGGCCCGCCGCTCCGCGACGATCGAGCCAATGCCGGTACTGCGCAACGAGTAGCGTATACTCGCAACACCCTTAATGTTTTTACGCGGTCAGGTTATCGGTAAGTACCGCATTCTGTCTTCCCTAGGCAGCGGTGGCTTTGGGACGGTTTACCTCGCCGAGGACACCTGGATCGACAAGAAGGTCGCCCTCAAAGTTCCGCATAAACAGAACCTCAACTTCAACGACATGATCAAGGAGCCACGGCTCCTCGCCTCGATGAGTCACCCGAACATCGTCACGGTGCTCACCGCGGAGAAAGAGGACGGCGTCTTCTTCATCGTGATGGAGTACGTGCAGGGCGAGACGCTCGAGCACATCATCATGCGCGACGGCGCGCTCGAATTGACGCGAGCGCTCGACTTCAGCTGCCAGATCTGCAATGCCGTCGATCACGCGCACCGTGCCGGCATCCTTCATCGCGACCTGCGGCCCGGCAACATGCTGGTATCGGAGAACGGCATTCTGAAGGTCACCGACTTCGGCACATCGCGCTTTCTCGAGATCGCTGCGCATGGCACGACCGTGATCGGCAGCCCGCCGTACATGGCGCCCGAGCAGTTTCACGGCAAGGCGGTCTTTTCCAGCGACGTCTACTCGGTCGGCGTGACGATGTATCAGATGCTGACCGGATCGCTGCCGTACGACACGCCAACGCCGGCCGATCTGGCGCGGCTCTCGCGCGGCGACCTGGTCACAGCGCCGCGCGTGAAGAATCCAAAGATTCCGAAGGCGATCAGCGACATCGTCCTGCGCGCACTCGCACCGGACCCGACGGCCCGTTATCAACGCGCCGCCGACGTGCTGAACGACATTCTTGCGTTTCGTGACACACCTGCTCGCCCGATGCGACGCGCCAGATCCGCTGGCGTCGCCACCGCAGACGACCACGTCTCGGAAATTCAATCGCGCCTCAAAGCGAGAGAGACGCCACAGGCGAGCTTTTGCTGGCACTGTCGTAAGCCGCTGCAGGCGCGAACGGCAAAATGTCCGTTCTGCGGAGAGAACCAATAATTCCGAGTTCGACGTTCCGGGTTCCAGGTTCAGCTGAACCCTGAATCCGAACCTGGACACCTGGAACAAGGAACCCGGAACAGGTTCATAATCGCTCCGTGCAGATTCTGCTGCTCTCGATGCCCGACTCCTTCGAGCACACACCGACGCTCGCCGTGCGGATGCCGAACGGCGCGCTGGTGTCGCTGGCCGGCAACGTAGACGCTCATCACCGGGTCGCGATCGCCGATCTCGTCCTTGCGCAGTCCTCGGTGCAGCCGACGGTCACACGTCTGATGCAGGAGCTGAAACCGGAACTCGTCGGGCTCTCGGTGATGACCTTCCAGCGCAGTACCGCGCGACGGATCATCTCGCTGGTGAAGTCGATCAATCCGTACGCGAAGGTTGTCGTTGGCGGCTACGATCCATCCCTCGCGCCTGAAGCCTGGACCCATCCCGCGCTGGGCGTGGATTTCATCGTTCGCGGCGAAGGCGACCTCACGTTTCGTGAGTTGGTGCGGGCGCTCGAGGACCAGCGGCCGCTGACCAGCGTGGACGGACTGTGGTTCCGCACCTCAGCGGGCATACAGCGTAATCTGCCGCGATCGGTAACAACGTTGGCACGCGGCGAGATCAAGCCACCGCGTCGCGACGGACGGGTGCTGTCCGGCTACACCTACATGGGCCGGCCGATCGACGTCATCGAGACCTCGCGCGGCTGCACGTTCGACTGCAGCTTCTGCTCGATCATCGAGATGCGCGGCCGCAACTTTCATCGGCTGCCGATCGAGCGCGTGATCGCCGACATCCGTGACGCCCGAGAGCGCGGCGCCCGCGCGATCTTCATCGTTGACGACAACATCACCATCGACGTCCCGCGCTTCGAAGCGCTCTGCCGGGCGATTGTCGATGCCGGTCTCGACGACATCCACTATCTCGTACAGGCGATGACGGCCTCGATCGCGCAGCACGGCGAGACGCTCGCACCGCTGATGCGGCGCGCCGGCTTCCGCTATGTTTTCCTTGGGATCGAGAACATCCTCGAAGACGACCTGGCATTTCTCAAAGCGGCTGCCAAGAACACCCGGCGAGGCAACGACGCGGGCCGTCAGAACGGGGAAGGCCGTCAGAACACGACGATGGCGGCGATCGAGGTGCTGCATCGTCACGGCATGTTCGTCGTCGGCGGCCTCATCGTCGGCAACCCGGACGATACGCGTGCGGCGATCGACGCGAACCTGACGTTTGCAAAGAAGTACGTCGACTGGCCCTACATTCAACACCCGACGCCATATCCAGGTACGCCGATGACGAAGGACTTCCGCGACCGCGGCCTGATCGTCAACACGCGCGTGGACGAGTACGACGGCACGTCTGCGGTGACGCGCAGCGAGCACCTCGATGCGGAGGAAATCGAGTACCTGCGATGGCGCGCCGATCGGTGGATGAAGGTCCGGCACATGCCGGCGGCGATGCGGCTTTATCCCGGCTTCGTGATCAAGAACGCGCGCCAGATGTGGGCTCACACATTCCGTGGCACGACCTGGCGATCGCTGCTCGGCCTGGAGAGCACACGGGCGGCGTTTCGACGTTACAAGCAAATCCGTGCACGCGAGCGCGCCTATCTGGACTGGCCAGACCCTGCTCCATCCGACCCCGATGTCCTGCTGACATTGGGCATTTCACGGAAAGATGTGTACGATGGATCAAAGGAGCAGGTGATATGTCTTTCCCGGGGACCGGCAAGATCTGGATGAACGGTACGCTCGTGGACTGGGCTGACGCCAAGATCCACGTTGCGTCCCATGTGGTCCACTACGGGAGCGCGGTCTTTGAGGGCGCGCGCTGCTACGACACCAAGCAGGGTCCGGCGTGCTTCCGCCTGGACGCCCACATGCGCCGGCTGCTCGACTCGGCTCGCATCTATCGGATGGAGTCGCCCTACGATCAGCAGACATTGACCGACGCCGTGCTCGACGTGATCCGCGTCAACAAGTTCCAGGCCTGCTACATCCGGCCGATCGTCTATCGCGGCTACGACTCGCTGGGTGTGAACCCATATCCATGCCCGGTTGACGTGGCGATCATGCTGTGGGAATGGGGCGCCTACTTCACGAAGGAAGCCATCGAGGAAGGCCTCGACGTGAAGATCTCGACGTGGGCGAGAAACGCGCCGAACACCACGCCAGCGATGGCGAAGAGCGTGGCCAACTACGCGAACGCGCAGTTGATCAAGATGGAAGCGATCGCCGACGGCTACGCCGAAGGCATCGCGCTCGACACGCAGGGCAACCTGAGCGAAGGCAGCGGTCAGAACATCTTCATCGTGCGCGAAAATGTCATCCACACGCCGCCGATCGGGAATTCGGTGCTGTCGGGCATCACTCGCGACTCGGTGGTGACGATCGCCCGCGAAATGGGGTTTGAGGTCCGCGAGCAGACCCTGCCACGTGAAATGCTGTATATCGCCGACGAGGTCTTCTTCGTGGGGACCGCCGTGGAGGTGACTCCCATCCGGTCGGTCGACCGAATAACGGTCGGCCGAGGCCGTCGCGGTCCCGTCACCGAGGCGATTCAGCAGAAATTCTTCCAGATCGTGAAGGGTGAGACAGCCGACACTCACGGCTGGCTCCAGCCGGTCTACTCCCGGGAGACGGCTACAACCCAAGCCTAGATCGACCGATATTCAGGGGGCCATGCACGTCAATGACCTCCTGAAAACTGCTGTCGAAAACGGCGCCTCTGACCTCCACATCAAGGTCGGCACGTATCCAATGATGCGGGTCCGCGGGACCCTCGTCCCGGCCACCGAAGAAAAGCGGCTCGACGCCGACGATCTGGTCGCGATGGCGGCCGCTGTCCTTCCCGCCGGCCACCGGGAGAAGTTCAAGGAGAACCACGAGATCGACCTGGCCTACAGCGTGGCGGGGCTTGGCCGGTTCCGCTGCAACTGCTTCCAGCAGCGCAACACGATCGGCATGATCTTCCGCGTCATCCCGATGCGCATCTCGTCGATCGACGACCTGATGCTGCCAAAGGTGCTGAAAAAAATCGCCGAGGAGGAACGCGGACTGGTCGTCGTGACCGGTACCACGGGCAGCGGCAAGAGCACAACGCTCGCGGCGATGGTGGACGAGATCAACTCCACCCGCACATCGCACATCATGACGATTGAGGACCCGATCGAATATCTCCATCGGGACAACCGCTCCATCATCAATCAGCGTGAAATCGGTGTGGACACGAACTCGTTCGCGCAGGCGCTGCGCAGCGCGCTTCGTCAGGATCCCGACGTCATCCTCGTCGGCGAGATGCGCGATCACGAAACAATCCAGACGGCGCTCACCGCCGCCGAAACCGGCCACCTCGTATTCTCCACTCTGCATACCCTGGACGCGACCGAGACGATCAACCGGATCATCGCCGTGTTCCCGCCGCACCAGCAGAAACAGATCCGCATCCAGCTCGCGAGCGTGCTGAAATCGGTCGTCTCGCAGCGCCTGATCCCGCGTGCAGACGGAAAGGGCCGCGTGCCCGCCGTCGAGGTCCTCATCAGCACCGCGTACATTCGCGACGCGATTCTCGACAAGGAAAAGTCTCACCTGATCCACGGGGCGATTGCGCAGGGCACGTCGCAGTACGGGATGCAGACCTTCGATCAGTCCGTGTTCAGCCTTTATGAGTCAGGCCTCGTTTCGTATGAAGAGGCACTGCGCTGGGCGTCGAACGTGGACGAATTCAAACTCAAGGTGCAGGGCATCCACACCACCGCCGACATGGCCCGCGAGCAGATGGCCAGGGTCGGTCAGAGCACCGGCGGCAAATCACCGGAGATTACGCGCTTCGGCGGGTGATCTGCGCGTCGCAGCCCGCTGCTCAGGCGAACGCTTCAGTCAAACGGGCAGTTCGGCGGAGCGTCTGCGTCGATGCGCCGGCCTGCTCCTGCCGGAATCAGCTGGACGGTGATCGTTCTCGCGTCCACCAGCCCTTCGTTGCGTAGCAGATGCACGTGGTCGCCTCCGGAGTCCACGAACCCCTGTCCGACGGTGTACAGATGAGGCGTGCACGACGGATCGTCGGCCTCGTAGGCCGTCACAGTTCCGGCCGTAACGGTGATCAGACTGTGGCCGGGGTGTGTATGCCATCCGCTCGACCCTCCTGGCGTCCAGAGATTGCTCTGAACGTACAGATCAGAGGGCCCCTTCGTTTTCTGCAACGACAGCCACAGGTTCTTGCCCCGGTGCTCGTTCACCGGAGCCGTTTCCGGGAAGAACGACAGGTTGTTGACATCGATATCATCGAAGCGACCGACTGCAACAGTCGTGCTGGTGAACCCAACCGCAGGAGTCGCCCAGACGGTGGCGACGTAACCAGTCACGCTCACGACGAGCGCACCGACACCGAACATCCAAATCAATTTTGCCCGCATCGTGCCCTCCTTTTGATGCGCTCCTCACAGGAGCCGCTCGAGGACGATAAGGAGTGGCACGGCGCCGGGCAACGGACATTGAGCGGCGTTCCCGCGAATCTGCGGCATCGCCGTAGAATGTCGTCGTTTGTCGCACCCATATGGTCGACCGCACACCGGAAGATCGCCTGGAATCGTGGAAAGAGATCGCCGCCTACATGCGCCGGGACGTCAAAACGGTGCAACGCTGGGAGAAGCGAGAAGGGATGCCGGTGCACCGGCATCTTCACGACAAGATGGGTTCGGTGTACGCGTTTCGGACCGAGCTGGATGCATGGACCAGCCATCGACGCCCAACGACGCCGCACGAGGCTTCTATTCGGGAGGCGCAACCGCATTTCGCGCAGCGCTCACGATGGCTGTGGGCGCTCGCGGCGGTCGGAACAGTTCTCGTCGCGGGGGTGGTCATATCAGTGATGTGGGCCCGCCGTGACCGGGCCAACCCACTCGAGAATGCCCATTTCCTGCAGCTGACCGACTTCGACGGGATCGAGCAGGCAGCAACCATTTCCCGCGACGGCAAGCTTGCCGCGTTCCTCTCTGATCGCGACGGCCGGATGGATGTCTGGGTCACACAGGTCGGCTCGGGGGACTCGCACAATTTGACCCAGGGGGCTGCACGCGATGTCGTGAACCCGTCCATTCGCGCCCTCGGCTTTTCACCCGATGGAACACTCGTCACCTTCTGGGCACGCCGCCTGGACGCATCTCAGCATTCGGAGACCAGCGTGTGGGGAGTACCCATCCTCGGCGGATCGCCGCGCGTGTATCTGGATGGCGTCGCCGAATACGACTGGACTGACGACGGGAAGCGCCTCGTCTATCACACGTCTGGAGACGGTGATCCCACCTTCATACGAGAGGCGGCCGGCAAATCCGAAGCAAGCCATCTTTTCTCGGCGCCCACAGGACTCCATAGTCATTTCCCGTTGTGGTCGCCGGACCGCGCATTTATTTACTTCGTCCAAGGATCGGTGCCGGACCGCATGGACATCTGGCGTATCACACCAACTGGTGGGACGCCTGCACGGATGACCAATCACGATGCGGTCGTGAGCTATCCGGTTTTCTTGGATGCGCGAACGCTCTTGTATCTCGCTACCGATCGAGACGGCTCGGGTCCGTGGATCTACAGTATGGACATCGAGCGGCGCGTCCCGCGGCGGGCCGTATCTGGCATCGAGAGATACACCTCACTTGCTGCAAGCGACGATGGACGTCGCCTGGTGGCGACAGTGGCAAGTCCAAAGGGCACTCTGTGGCGGGTGCCGATCGGTAACGAGCCGGCGGACGCAGTGGCCGCTCGTCCTATCCCGCTGACGACTGGCAGCGGCTCGTCGCCTCGAATCGGACACGGGTTCCTGCTCTACGTCTCGTCCAAGGGCACCACCGACAGCATCTGGAAACTGCAGGACGGCAGAACCAGCGAATTATGGAGCTCGCCCGAGATGCGCGTCACAGGAGGGCCCGTCATTGCGCGGAGCGGACAGCCCATTGCATTTTCTACGCGGCGCCGTGACGGACAGACGTGGCTGTGGGTGGTCAACACCGATGGCACGAGCGCCCGCACTCTGGCGACAACCCTCGAACTGCAGGGCGCGCCTGCCTGGGCACCCGATGGACGTTCGCTCACCGTCGCCGCCATCGTAGACGGCGCACCCCGTCTGTTCAGCGTCCCCGTTGACGGCAGTTCCCCGGCGAGGCTGGCGCGTGAATATTCGGTCGATCCAGCCTGGACGCCCGATGGCGCCATTGTGGTCTTTTCGGGCGCCGATGTCGGCACCACTTTTCCGGTGAAAGCGATCACTGCGGCCGGCGATCCTCACCCGATGCCTCAAATGACACTCACACGCGGCGCCAGACGGGTCGTGTTCCTCCCAAACGGACGGTCGCTCGTGGTGATGCGGGGAGAACTGCGTCATAAGGATCTGTGGGCAATCGATCTCGACACGGGCACCGAACGGCAACTGACCGATTTCGCGCCCGGCTTCGACATTCGTGATTTCGACATCGAGCCAGACGGTCGCGAAATCGTAGTCGAACAGGTACAAGAGCGTTCGGACATCGTCCTGATCGAGCGCGCCCGATGACGTACTCGCGCTTGATTACATACACTGAGCTGGTGTCCACCGACACGTATACTGCCGCACTGCGCATGCTCGCGCGGCGCGAGCTGTCCGAGGCGCAGATTCGCCAGCGCCTGGCCAGGCGCGGCGAGAGCCAGGAATCAATCGACGATGCCGTTGTCCGCCTCAAATCCGAGCGCAGCATCGACGACGAACGCGTCGCTGGCGCGATTGCGAGAACGCAAGCCGCTGGGCGCAAACGAGGACGACGACGCGTGTTGCGGCAGATCGAGGCGGCGGGCATCGACAAGTCGATCGCGTCGAGAGCGGTTGACCAGGTGTTCCAGGACCTCGATCCCGATGCGCTGCTCTCCGCGTCGCTGGAGAAGCGGCTGCGCGGCCGCGACCGTATCGCCGACGATCGCGAGTTCCAGCGTCTCTTCCGCTACCTGAGCGCCCAGGGCTTCGACAGCGACCGCATCCTCGCCCACCTGCGGCGACTCCAGTAGGGCACGTCCTTTTGGACGTGCCGATCCCGGACCTACAATAGAGACAATGACCTCAAAGGAGATTCGCGCCTCTTTTCTCGAGTACTTCGAGCGGAACGGGCATCGCATCGTCGCCAGCTCTCCGCTCGTGCCCCACGACGACCCAACGCTGCTCTTCACCAACGCCGGGATGAACCAGTTCAAGGACGTCTTCCTGGGGAAGGAGACTCGCGACTACAAGCGAGCGACGACAGTGCAGAAGTGCATGCGCGTCAGCGGCAAACACAACGACCTCGATAACGTAGGGCCGTCGTTCCGCCACCAGACATTCTTCGAAATGCTGGGCAACTTCTCATTCGGCGACTACTTCAAGCGCGAAGCGATCCCGTTTGCGTGGACGCTGCTCACCGAGGAATGGCAGCTGCAGAAAGAGCGGTTGTTCGCCACGGTGTTCAAGGGCGAGGCTGGCATCCCACGTGACAGTGAAGCGTACGACCTCTGGCGCAGATATCTCCCGGCCGACCATATCGGCGAGCTCGGGTCGGATGACAACTTCTGGCAGCCGGGCGACACCGGCCCATGCGGACGGTCTTCGGAGATCTACTACTACCGCGGCGCGGACATGCCGTGCCTCGAGGAAGCCGGCGGCAGAACCTGTCGCGGCATGGAGTGCAGCTGCGACCGCTACGTCGAGATCTGGAACAACGTATTCATGGAGTTCGACCGCCAGCAGGACGGCACGCTCAACCCGCTGCCTGCGCCGTCGGTGGACACGGGAATGGGTCTCGAGCGTGCCACCGCGGTCCTGCAAGGGAAGCTGTCCAACTACGAGACCGACGCCTTCACTCCCCTGCTCGGCGCAATCGGAAGACACGCCGGAACGACACACCACGGCACCATGTCGGAGACGGACGTGTCGATGCGGGTGGTGGCGGATCACATGCGCGCGATGACCTTCCTCATCGCCGACGGTGTCGTACCGTCGAACGAGCACCGCGGATACGTGCTGCGCAAGATCATGCGGCGCGCGATGCGCCACGGGAAGCACCTCGGCATGAAGCAGCCGTTTCTCTACACGCTGGTGGACACGCTCGTTCGCGAGTACGGCGACGCGTACCCCGAGCTGCGCCCCGGACGCGAGGCCATTATTCAGGTCGTCCGGAGTGAAGAGGATCGCTTCGATGCAGTGCTGACCGGCGGGCTGCCTCGCCTCGAAGAGGCCCTCGAACGCGCCATGTCATCGGGGGGCGTACTCCCCGGTGAGGTCGCGTTCCGTCTCTACGACACGCATGGGTTGCCCATCGACTTCATCGAAGACACGGTCCAAGCCCGAGGCCTCAGGTTCGACAAAGACGCCTTCGAGCGCGCCATGGAAGGTCAGCGCGAGAAGGCACGAGCGAAGAGCACGTTCAAGGGTAGCGCCTGGCAGGACACGGCGTGGGCGGCCGGCGACGCGCTTCGGCAGGAACTCGAACGTGTCGGCGATAACGTCTTCCGCGGCTACGAATCCACCGAGGTCAACACGCAGGTGATCGGTGTGTTCGACAGCAACCGGCACGAGGCCGAGTCCCTCGCGTCAGGACAGAACGGTTTTGTTGCGCTATCCGCGACGCCGTTCTATCTCGAAGCCGGCGGACAGGTCTCGGACGAGGGCACCATCACCAGCCCGCAGGGCGATGCGCAGGTGACTGGCCTCGTCCGGGCGGCCGGATGGCCCAGGCTACATGCGGTGACGGTGAGGAGCGGCACGATCAAGCGGCGCGACCTCGTGACGGCCGCCGTCGCCAGCGCCGTGCGTGACGCGACCCGGCGCAATCACACTGCGACGCACCTGCTGCACGCGGCGCTGCGCACCGTGCTCGGCCCGCACGTGAAGCAGGCGGGGTCCCTCGTGGCACCAGACCGCCTGCGCTTCGACTTCGTCCACTTCAGTGCAGTGACGCGCGAACAGCAGCTCGACATCGAGCGCATCGTCAACGAGCAGGTGCTGAAGAACACGCCGGTGCAGACGGACGTGAAGAACACGCAGGAGGCGATCGCCGCAGGCGCGATGGCGCTCTTTGGTGAGAAGTACGGCGACAAGGTACGCGTCGTGTCGATTCCTGGCTTCAGTCAGGAGCTGTGCGGCGGCACGCACGTACGCGCGACAGGTGACATCGGCCTGTTCGTCATCGTGTCGGAAGGCGGCGTGGCGGCAGGCGTACGGCGCATTGAGGCGATCACCGGGCTTGAATCGCTGAGAGCGTTCCAGCGCGATCGCGACGAACTGTTGCAGTCGGCCGCGGCGCTAAATGCCCGGCCGGGTGATCTGGGTGTACGCATCGAGTCGCTGCAGGAAGAGAACAAACGGCTTGGCCGCGAACTGCAGCAGGCGAAGATGAAGGCCGCACTGTCAGGCGGTTCCGGGTCCGGCAGCATGCAGCCTGAGGTCGTCGATGTGGCAGGCGTGAAGCTTGTCGCACGCGAGGTAACAGGCCTGGACAAAGATGGATTGCGTGCGCTGGTCGATCAGCATCGAGATCAGATCAAGAGCGGCGTGGTTGTTCTCGCATCACCATCGGACGGCAAAGTCTCGATCGTCGTCGGCGTCACGCCGGATCTGACGAAGAAGGTTCCGGCGGGTCAGGTCGTCAAGCAGCTCGCGCCAATCGTTGGCGGTGGCGGTGGTGGCAGGCCCGACTTCGCAGAAGCGGGTGGCAAGGACGCGTCGAAGATTGGCGAGATGCTCGCGGCGAGTCGAGGGGTTATCGAGAAGATGATGTCTGCTTAGCGGCAGCGTTCACTGGCCCACGACACACAGAGGCACCGAGGCGCAGAGGAGCTCACTGATGAAGACATTTGGAATCGTGGCCCTGGTTCTCACGATGGTTATCTACGTGGCAGCCGACGGTGTGCCGACCGTCGTCACCTACGTGCCCAACAGCAAAGTGACCGAGGTGATGACGAAGGGTGGAGAGATCGTCAACGACAAGGGCCTCGTGATCCTCGCCAATCGTCGCGGCGCAGGCGAGGTCGAGGTCCACGACAAGACGAACCACATCTTCATCATCGTCGAGGGAGAGGCGACGTTCGTCACCGGCGGCACGCTCGTCGGTGCGAAGAACACCGCGCCCGGCCAGATTCGGGCTGCGAATCTCAACGGCGGCCAGACGCATCAGTTGAAGAAGGGCGACGTCATCACCATTCCGGCGAAGACGCCGCACTGGTGGAAAGAGGTCTCGACCAACACGATCGCGTATTACGCGATCAACACCGAACCGTAGCGATGAGAATCCTGGCGCTCGCCTCGCTCGCGCTGCTCGCGGGCGCGACGCTGTCTGCACAGTTGATCGATATCGGCCCGGCGCCGGGCCGTCTCATTGACGTCAGCGGACGCAAGCTGCATGTCCACTGCACCGGCCGGTCCGAAACGGGCCCTACCGTCATCCTCGAGGCCGGCGCAAGCTCATTCGCGATCGATTGGGCGCTCGTGCAGCCGGAGATCGCTCGAAGCTCCCGCGTCTGCTCGTACGATCGCGCCGGCTCGGGCTGGAGCGATCCGCGCATCGATGTGGAAACGCCGGCGCGGATCGTCACCGATTTGCATGTGGCGCTCGGCGCGGCCGGCGAGAAGCCGCCGTACGTGATGGTAGGGGCGTCAGCCGGCGGCCTCTACGTGCGTCTGTATCAGCTGGACTATCCGACCGAAGTGATTGGCCTGGTGCTCGTCGACCCGTCCAGTGAAGATCGGCTGTTCACGATGTATCAGCAGCGCGCTGTTCCGATCGCCTCGTTGACCGCGGAGCAGCTGTCGTCAACGCTCCCGACAGAGGCCGTGCCGATCCCTTCTCGCGCACCACAGACCGGGACACCGTTCGATCGCCTGGCTCAGGATCTCTATCAATTGCGAATCACGTTCGATCAGCGGCTCATCGCGTCGATACCGCCCAGGCTCAGTGCGGCGATCGTACGGGAGTCAGCGGAAGGTCAGCGCGCGGCGTTGGCGCGTCTGCTCGCGAGCCGCATGCGTGACGACAACCCGATGCGGAGTGTGCCGGTAATCGTGCTCACGCGAGGACAGAACATGGGACAGGGCCTCGCCGAGGTCCATGCCGGACTGGCTCGCCTCTCGACCAATTCCCGGCATGAGGTCGTGCCGACGGCGGGGCACGAGATTCACCTGTTCACGCCATCGGTCGTCGTGCGGGCGATCGAAGATGTCGCTGTGGCCGCTCGAGAGCGGCGGCCACTCGTGGTACGCCCGTGATGAAGGTTTACTCGATCGGCTTCTCAGCGATGTGATCGAACACGAGCACCGGCATCGGCCGTTTCTGCAATTCAAGCTTCAGTCCCAATTGCCGGTCGAGCGCCTCGGGCAGCGACAGCGCGCCGTTCGGTTCCGACGCCGCAAGCGCGCCACCTCCTGCAACCGGGCCAACGTCTCCCCCTCTGCCGGCGCCGCCCTGTACAACCCCAATCGGGCTGAAGTTGACCGTAAATGTGAAGCCGCCCTCGAGCCTCGTCGCATCGACCGCCGGCACGCGCACGTAACCGTTGGCGAGGTTCTGCAGTCGTTCCGCGAACTGCGCCATCGTCATGTTCTGACACGTAATGAGCCGAGACAGGATTGGATTG
>Ga0126304_10000336_pt1 | contig 18042 bp, 17 predicted proteins | sample Plot25_FD_92538 | JGI IMG/M metagenome (GOLD analysis project Ga0126304, IMG submission 92538) | Serpentine soil microbial communities from UC McLaughlin Reserve, CA, USA - Plot25 | ecosystem: Environmental > Terrestrial > Soil > Grasslands | place: USA: UC McLaughlin Reserve, Lake County... | reverse complement strand
GGGTTGCCCTGTTCGCCTCGCGCGCGCGCCTCCACCGTCTCGTCGGGCAGGATCCCGAGGTCCCACATCAGCGTGCCCTTCGGATGCACAACCAGGAAGCAGGGCACCGAGAAACGGGTTTCACCGACTTCCTCCGGCGTGACCTTGTAGCGTTCGGTGCCGGCCCGGTTCACGTTGATGACGCCACAGTCGAAGACGTAGAGCCTCGGCGTCTTCGGGGGCTGCAGTTTCGCGCCTCCCTGCCGCGCAACGACGGGCGCCTGAATGCCAAGGGCGAGCGCCACAAGCAGCACATACGCGAACGTTCTCATCATCGTGACCTTCCTTGAACGACGAGCGACGGGAAGTCTACTCCCGCTCACCGGCCCATGCTATTGTCGTCGCCGCGTGGAGATCCTCGAACAGTTACCGGAACCCGTGTCAGCGCTTGAATCGCAGATCGTGCTACTTCGCGACGAGATGCGGAATGAGTTTTCCGCCACGCGCGATCTGATGAGCAACGTCGACCGATACATGCGAGTGCTCCACGAAGACGTCATTCAACGCATCGCCGCTCTCGTAGAAGGTCAAAACCGATGAGAAGGCTGATCACAACCACGGCCCGGCTCGTAGCCTTCGCGTTCGTCCTGAACGCCGCAGTCGCCGACGCAGAGGAAATCCGAGTGCTCTCGTCCGTTGGCATCAAAGCTGTCGTCGAAGTACTGGGACCACAATTCGAGCAGAAGACGAAGCACAAGGTGACGACGGTGTTCGATCTGGCGGGCGTGCTGAAGACGCGTATCGAGGGGGGCGAGCCGTTCGATGTGGCCATCCTCACGCCGGCGTTCATCGACGAGCTCATCTCCAAGGGAAAGATTGCTCCGGCCACGCGCACAGAGGTCGCGCGCACCGGTCTCGGCCTGATGGTTCGCGCGGGGGCGCCGAAGCCTGACGTCAGCACGAGCGAGGCATTTCGCAAAACACTGCTTGGCGCAAGGTCGATCACCTATGTGACTACGGGCGCCAGCGGCGTCGCGTTTCTGGCGACGGTCGAGAAGATGGGAATCGCGGACGCCATCAAGGCCAAGGCCAAACCCGCTGGCAACGGCGATCAGGTGAACGCCAATATCCTCAATGGCGCAGCCGAATTCGCTGTGCTGCCGGTGAGCGAGATCCTGCCAGTGAAAGGTGCTGAACTGGGCGGCGTCTTCCCTGCTGCCGTGCAAACGTACATCGTCATGGCCGCGGGTGTGAATGCGAGCGCGAAGAGCGCTGTCGGTCGGGAGTTCGTCGCGTTTCTCATGGCGGCACCCAATTCAGCCGTGATTCGCGATAAGGGAATGGACCGGTAGCGCGAAGCGTCGCTGGCGGAGTGGTGACGTTCGCGCCATAATCCTGCCACCATGAAGCAGGCGTCGTCCATTCTTCTGACCCTCTTCGCCCTTATCACCTCTTTATCCGCCGCCGGCGACTACTCCATTGCCGCGAACTGGCTGAAGGTGCCCGAGGGGCGGACGCAAGTTGGCAATCAACACGGCGACGTCGCCGTCAGCTCAACTGGTGAGGTGTACGTCAGCGTGCAGGATCCCGCGGCCGGGCTGCAGGTGTTCGCGCCCGACGGCACGTTCCTGCGCAACGTCAACGGCGCGCCGAGCGACTTCCACGGCTTCGTGATTCACAAGGAATCCGCCGGCGCCGACGCCGGGCGCGAGTTCATCTACGGCGCCACGCTGCGCGGCCAGACCATCGTCAAGATGACGCTCGACGGCGCCATCGTCATGACGATCGGATCGGCGTCGATTCCCGATCAATACAAGGTGCGGAATGCGCGCAGTAATCAGCTGGCGCTACTCCTCACCGGGCTCGACGTCGCACCAAACGGCGACATCTACGTTACCGACGGCTACGCCAGCGACTACATTCATCGGTTCGACAAGACCGGCAAATACCTCGAGTCGTTCGGAGGCAAGAACCCGCCCTACAGCTTCAACACGCTGCACAAGCTGGCCATCGACACGCGCTTCACGCCGGCGCGTCTGATCGCCTGTGATCGCGCCAACAACCGTGTCGTCCATCTGTCACTCGATGGGCAATTCCTGGGCATGGTGGCGAAAGACCTGCTGCTGCCGGCGGCAATCGTCATCGACGGCGACAACGCGATCGTCGGTGAGCTGGGCGGCCGCGTGACGGTACTCGACAAAGCCGGTGCCGTGATCACGCGCATCGGCGCGAACACGGAGCAGGGCGTTGGCACCAACAAGCTGCCTCCGGCGCAGTGGCGCGAAGGGTTCGTGCTGTCGCCGCACGGCGTCGCGCTCAACGCGCACGGCGATCTGTTCGTCTCGGAATTCAGTGCATTCGGCCGCGTCCACCGCTTCAATCGGCAATAGAACGTTCGCATCGTTCGTGTCGTTCGGATCGTTCTGCAGGAGATCGCATCATGAAATTGAGCTGCGCATTCTTCGCGTTCATCTATTCCGCGCTGCTGGCCTCGAACGCCGGCGCGGCCAGCTGTGAATCGCTGAAGTCGATCGCGATTCCGAACGTCACGATTGTCAGCGCCGAATCGGTCGCGGCAGGGCCGTTCGTGCAGCCGGGCCGAGGCGGTGCGCCGCCAGCCGCGCCGGCGCCCCAGGCAGGCCGTGGTCCGGCCGCGCAGCCGATTCCCGCGCACTGCCGCGTGAAGCTGGTGCTCACGCCATCGAGCGATTCGCACATCAATGCTGAACTGTGGCTGCCGAGCGCCGACTGGAACGGCAAGTTCCTCGCCGTCGGCAACGGCGGCTTCGGCGGATCGATTCAGGGCTACAACGACATGCAGGTGGCGCTGCGCCGCGGCTACGCGACGGCCGGCAATGACACTGGACACACCGAGGCCGACGGCCCCAACGGCATGTTCGCGCTTGGCCATCCCGAGAAGATCGTCGACTTCTCACACCGTGCGATGCACGAGATGGTCGTCACCTCGAAGCGACTGGTTGATGCGTTCTACAGCAAGCCGCCGCAGTTCTCCTACTACAAGGGCTGCTCGACCGGCGGCCGCCAGGGCGTGATGGCCGCGCAGCGGTACCCCGAAGATTTCGACGCCATCATCGCCGGGGCACTCGCCAACCGCCACATTCAGATGCACACCGCCGGCGTGGCACGCAATATCGCGCTGTATCGCCATCCCGAACAGGCGATCCCGGCGTCGAAGGCGGACATGGTCTCGAAGGCGATCCTGAACGCCTGCGACCCGATGAAGGAGGGCTTCGTCAACAACCCCAGGGCGTGCACGTTCGACGTGTCGAAGCTGGCCTGCTCGACCGCGTCTGGCGCGGACACCAACAGCTGCCTGACGCCGGCTCAGATGAAGACAGTCGAGACGTTCTACGGGGGCGTGAAGAACAGCAAGGGCGAGCTGATCTTCTCCGGTCAGCAGATCACCAACCCGATTCCCGCGCTGGCGCCACCCAGCGGCCTTCCAGGTGGCGGCTACGACACGGTTCGCATCTGGGGCTTTCAGAACAAGGAGTACGACTGGAAGACCTTCGACCTCGACCGCGACATGCCGATCATCAATGCGAAGACCGGCTTTGTCGATGCCGTCGATCCCGACTTGAGCAAGTTCAAGGCGCACGGCGGCAAGCTGCTGCTCTACGCGGGCTGGGCCGACACTGGCATCACGCCTGAGAACACGGTGCGCTACTACGACAGCGTGCTGCAGAAGATGGGCAAGAACCAGGGCGACTTCACGCGCCTGTTCATGGTGCCCGGCATGGGTCACTGTGGCGGCGGCGCGGGGCCGAACACCTTCGACAGCATCGGCGCGCTGGAAGCGTGGCGAGAGAAGGGCACCGCACCGGCCGAGATCACCGCGTTCAATCCGCAGACCGGGTTATCGCGTCCCGTGTGTCCGTATCCGCAGTACGCGAAGTACAAGGGCACGGGCAACATGAAAGATGCCGCCAATTGGTCCTGCGTGGCGCCCTAGGAGAGAACGGAGTTTGCGGGCCTTTACACCCGACTTCCACAGATAACGACACGCGGAGGCGCTGAGACGCGGAGCTTGTTATCTGTGGATGCCCTTACCTGGGATTATCGTGATGCGAGCCGTCGATGATGTGCTCGACGTCGCGATCTTCGCAGCGCGCCGGCTCTTCGATCTCGATGTCGGTGATCCACATCACCTGCGGCTTGAGTGACCACGGCTCGGCAAGGATTGACGGATCGTTGACCGTCGCGCGCCACTCGATAGTGTCGCCGACACGGCGAAAGCGTTCAATGACCTTGAGGTCCTTGGTGTGGAATGCACCGTTGTCGGTCAGCCACGTGTCTTCGTTGAAGCCGACGGTCTCCACGATCAGCGTGTCGCCTTCGAAGCGGCCGATTGCGTCGCCGAGATAACTGGCCGGCACGTCCTTGCGATGTGGCCGTCCGTCGGTCGGAATGATCCGGAAGAACGCGCCGTTCACATCGTCATAGAGGAAAACGACTTCGCGCGCGTTCTGAATGATCTTCGTCGGCGGTCCGATCCGCGGCACGCCCGGTGCCTGGCAGCGCAGGTTGGTGTCGACCTCGACCTGCCGCTTCTTCAGATCCTCGACCTTGGCCTGGAACTCGGGTTTGTATTTCGGGAAATCGGTCTGCACCGGCGGAAACGGCGCTGGCGGCGCCCCGCCGGGCGCGGGACCACAGGCGATCAGGCATATCGATCCGTCGGCGCGCTTCACCGGCCGCACGAATTCAATCCCGCCCAGGTGATCCCACGTGCCGTTGACGTCGATGCGGGCATCAGGCAGTTTCGGCGTCGGCTTCGCAGACAGGTTCTGTAACTGCTGGACCGTTCCGCGATCGGGAGCCCGCGCGGCGACCTGCGCGAGTGCCGTTCCAGAGACGGCAAGAGCCATGAGGACTGAGATGCTCGAGATGAGGAGTCTTTTTGTCATGGCGCGCTCTACTGGCCGGTTGGCGAAAAGCTGTGTCCATCCGCGTAGGTGATCTTGTTGACCCACGCGAGGTGCTGGGATCCATCGCGCGCCGGGACCGCGTTGATCGTCACCTCCTCGCCGGGCTTGCCCTGCAGCGTCTCCTTGGTCAGTCCCGCTCGCCGCATCATCGCGGTCGGCAACGTGGCGAGCGCCCAGGTGTTGGTCGTCCCGTTCGACTCTTTCACATCGAGATGGATGTAGATGTGCGGGTTAATCCAGTCCACTTTCGAGATCACGCCCTTCAGCGTCACCGGCTTGGACACGTCGAACTGACCGGGAACCGAATGATGCGCCACGAGCGTGGCGGCCGCGGTCACGGCAACGGCGGCGGCGACGAGAAGACTGCCTAATCGATATCGCATCGCGCTCCCTTTCGGCACAGAGTATGCCCGCCGCTGTCACGGGTCAACTCCCAACGTCGTTGGTAGTTGGGAGTTGGGCGTTGGCTCGTCAGAGCAATTTGTGCTTCGTCAGAAACTCGCGGATTGTGGTGTAAATCATCGTCCGCTGCTCTGGCGTGAAGTTGCCGTGCCCGCCGCCGGGAATGGTAATCAGCTGATTCGGCACGCCGGCTTTGGTCAGCGCGTCATGCAATCGTACGGCATGCTGGTACGGCACCACGCGATCGGCGTCACCGTGGATGGTGAGGATCGGGGGCAGTCCGGTGCGGACGTAGGTCAGCGGCGATACGCGTTTGGCGATCTCTTCGCGATTCGGCAAGCTGCCGAACCACGTCATCGCGGCATTGGCGCGATTGGGTCCCTCGATCACATCGTAGACATCGGTGATGCCGAACCAGTTGATGGCCGCCGCAGGCTTCGGCACCGCCGCCGCGCCGGCGCACTGGCGATCCAGGCCAGCGCTTTCGGGAATCATCGCGCTGGTCAGCGACAGATGTCCGCCGGCGGATTCACCGGTCACGACGATTCGGTTGACGTCGATCATGTAGGTCTTCGCCTGCGCAGCGAGATAGCGCAAGGCGCACAGGCAGTCTTCGACTGCCGCCGGCGCCGGAGCCACACGCGCCAGCCGGTATTCGACGTTGACGACGTTCCAGCCCATCTCCATCCAGGGAAGGATCTTTGTGACGGCGCCTTCCTTGTTGCCGGCAGCCCAAAAGCCTCCGTGGAAGTACACCACTGTCGGTTGCGGCGTCGTCGCGCTCCGGCGGTAGTAGATGTCCAGCTTCGACTCGTAGTTGCTCGCGGTTAAATACGTGAGATTCGGTGCCGTCTGATAGCTGCTGTCCGCGTGCACTGCCCAAGTAGCCGACGGTGACTGCGCGAACGTGCGTGGCGATATCACGATGAACAGCAGCAGGAGGATTAAGAGTGAGAGTCGTCGCATGGTCGGGAGAATACCCGATCGCAGGTAGAATCCGGGCCAATGAAGCGACTTCAGTTCGCGTGCTTCGCATTCATCGTCTGCCTCAGCACCCTCCCCGCCACCGCGCAGCGCTACGCTGCGCGCCGTGAGGGCGACGTCGTCCAGCTGACGGACACGACCACCGACACGCACGTGTCGATCGCGCCAGGCATCGGCAACATCGCTTACCGCATGACGGTCAAAGGCCATGATGTTCTTCGTTGGCCACACGCGGACATGGCGTCGTTCAAGGCCAACCCCAATCAGACCGGCATCCCCTTCATGGGGCCGTGGATCAATCGCCTCGACGAGCAGGCGTTTTACGCTAACGGCGAGCGCTACGCGCTGGACATGACCCTCGGCAACATCCGCGGCGCGATTCCGATTCACGGCTTCGTGACGGCGACGTCCGAATGGCGTCTCGTGTCAGTGGACGCCGGCCGCAACGGCGCGACGGTGACGAGCCGGCTCGAATTCTTCCGCCAGCCGTCGTGGATGAAGCAGTGGCCCTTCGCTCACACCATCGAGATGACACACGTGTTGCGTGACGGCGTCCTCGAGGTGCAGACGACGATCACCAACATGAGCGCGGAACCGATGCCGGTCTCAGTCGGATTCCATCCGTACTTTCAGCTCACCGACTCTCCGCGCGACGAGTGGACCATCTCCGTTGCCGCGCGCACGCACCTGAAGCTGACGCAGGACAAGTTGCCGACAGGCGAGACCGAACCGATCGGCGCACCCTATACCGGCGGCGTGCCGCTGCGCGACTATTTCATCGACGACGGATTTATGGATCTCGTGCGCGACGGGCAGGGACGCGCGACCATGACGGTCAGCGGAAAGGCGCAGCGTCTCGACGTGCAGTTCGGTCCGAACTATCGTGCCGCAGTCGTGTGGGCGCCGAAGCCACAGAACTTCATCTGCTTCGAGCCGATGGCGGCAATCACGAACGGTCTGAATCTCGCGCAGAAAGGAATTTACAAGGAGCTGCAAAGCATTGCGCCCGGCGGGACGTGGCGCGAAAGCTTCTGGATCTCGCCTCGCGGGTTCTCGTCCGGCTGAAGCCGGACACTCCATCAGGAAAGCAACTGGTGCAGATGGAAATGATGCTTCCCGAGCTTGCCGCCGTAGTTCCCCGCTGAAATCTCGACAACGCCCGGCCGGCACGCCGCCGCGAGTCCGGCGCGGAGTGCCTGCTCGATCGACGATCGATCGAGACCATCCACGACAATCTCGAGCACCGAGTTCACGCGATCCGGCAACTGGCTCTCGACGCCTTCCCTTCCGCGTAGCGTGGGGCAGTACGCATCGTTGGTCGAGGCGATCATGTTCTTGTACTTCTTCGCGCCGACCTTGCTGCCGGCGCGCACGATGCCACCGGGGAACGGCAGAATGATGCCGCGCACGGTACGCATCGCTTCGACAGCGGCTTCGGCGGCGGCAAGCGCCTTCGTCTGGCTTTCGGCGAGAATCAGGAGATTGCCGCCACCGATCGCCTTCTGAACGCCGAAGGCTTCCTGTACCAGGAACTCGCCCTCCATCACCGGGATCCGCCAGTAACGCTGGCCGTTGAGGACCTTGCTCGCCTGGAACTTGTCTCCGAAGTGACGCAGCTGCCCGCCAACGATCACGCGGTCTGGTGCATCCGGCAGCCCGTCGAAGCACGCGGTCGTCGGACACGTGAGCACCGTCTGGCCAACACGATCGATCAGCTGCCGCTGCAGTCCCTCGGCGTCGAAGCCGAACAGCAACACGCTGATCCCAGGGCGGCGATCCGGCGTGCCGTTTTGCTCGAGCGTCGCCTCGATGCCCGCCTCGACCTTGCACCCGATAACAGAAGTCGCGAAACCCGTCATCGACTGCGCCGCCGTCCGTGCCCACGCCGCCGACTGGGCGGTGATCACAACGCGCGCAGCGCGCATGGAGAACGCCTCGGCAAAGGTGTCCAGGACCCGGACGCCGTTGCGTTCCACGCTGTTTCTGTGTTTGGGAATCTCGCTGGTCTCGCTGCTCATGCCTTGACGTAGAGGCCGCGCTTCAGGCGGCCCTTCAGTGTACAGCCGGCGCCGCCTCGCGAAGTGGTAAGCCTCGCGATTTTCAAGTACGATCGAAGGCACGTGTCGCAAAGTGCCAATGAGTGAGCGGTTTATCCTCATTCCCGGACGGACCAGCAAGCAAGGGTGCGGGGTCAGCGAGGGAAAGTTCGACGAGGCGTATCAGCACGAGATCACCACGTTGCAGGTGGCGCCCGCGGATATGAAGCGGATGGGCCTGGCCAACGGCGATCGCGTACGGGTAACGACCGACACCGGCCGGCAGATCGACGTCGCCATCACCGCTGCCACCGGCGACGAGCTTCCGCCCGGCCTGCTCTTCATCGCCTACGGCGATCTGTCGAGCCAATTAATGGACGGAGAGACGCACGGGTCGGGCATGCCGACGAGCAAGGGATTCGACGTCACGATGGAGAAGTTGGGTTAAGCCCGATGAGCACACCTGCTGGTCCGGCTAAAGCCGGACACTACGCCGGCGCGGCCGAGGCTGGCACCACTCTGATCGAAGACTCGACGTGCACGTTCTGCGGCTGCGTGTGCGATGACATCGACATCACGGTCAAGGATAACCACATCGTGGACGCCAAGCGCGCGTGCGTGCTTGGCAAGGCCTGGTTTTACAACCACCACGCTGACGATCGTCCGAGCTGTCTGGTCGAAGGGCGTCCGGCCACGGTCGAGGACGGCGTCGAGCGAGCGGCCCGCATTCTGACCGACGCGAAGTACCCGATCATCTACGGACTCAGTGACACCACCTCGGAGGCGCAGCGTGTCGCGGTCGGCATCGGCGACGCGATCGGCGGCACAGTCGATACGACGACGAGTGTGTGCCATGGACCGTCCGGCATGGCGTTTCAGGGGGTCGGCGAAGTCACGTGTACCCTCGGCGAAATCGCCAATCGCGGCGACCTGATCATCTTCTGGGGCGGGAATCCGGCGGAGAGCCATCCGCGCCACTTCACGAAGTACAGTCTGATGCCGAAGGGCATGTTCGTGCCCAACGGTCGCAAGGATCGCACCGCCGTGGGCGTGGACGTGCGCAAAACCAAGACTGCCAAGGCGATGGATCTGTTCTTCCAGATCAAGCCGCGCAGCGACTTCGAAGCGCTGTGGACGCTGCGTGCACTCGCGAAGGGCGTCGACATCGATCCGGAGCAGGTGAAGAACGACACCGGCATCGAACTGGCTCGGTGGTAGGACCAGATGGACATGACGAAGGCCGCGAAGTTCGGCGTCATCCTCTTCGGCATGGGTCTCACGCTAACCCCAGGGAAGCATTTGAACAGCGAAGCGCTGCTCTGCCTGGTTCGCGACATGAACGCGTTCACCCGCTTCGTCGCCAAGCCGATGCGTGGGCATGGCAATGTCACCGGCGCCGACAACGTCGTGACCTGGCAGACGGGCTATCCGTTCGGCGTGAACATGTCGCGCGGTTATCCACGGTTCAATCCCGGCGAATACACCACGTCGGACACATTGGCCCGTCGCGAAGCCGACGCCGCCCTGCTGATCGCCTGCGATCCGATGGCAAACTTCAGCCAGCCCGCGCGCGAGTGGTTGAAGTCCATTCCCTACATCGCGCTCGATCCCAAGGACACACCGACGACGCGTTCAGCGACGGTGGCATTCACGACGGCCACCTACGGGATCAACACGCCCGGCACCGTCTACCGCATGGACGACGTGCCGATCTATCTGCGGCCGGCGTTTCCCTCGTCACATCCGAGTGACTTCGACGTGCTGTCCGCCATCCAGCGTCGAGTGGCGGAGCTCGGGAGATAGGCACCAGCACCTTCATTCATGAGCAGCGGGTATTTCAAAATAGCGGGCGGGACTGTCTACGATCCGCTCCACGGCGTGGACGGCGACCGCCGCGACCTGTGGATCCGTGACGGGAAGATCGTCGATGCGCCGTCGGATCCCGGTGTTCGCCCCGATCGGACGCTCGACGCATCTGGTCTCGTAGTGATGCCTGGCGGTATCGACATGCACTGCCACATCGCCGGCCCCAAGGTGAACGCGGCCCGCAAGATGCGGCCCGAGGACAAACGTAAGGCCGAGAAGATCGTGCGCACGCGAAGCACGCGCAGCGGCACCGTCGGCAGCGTGCCCAGCACCTTTGCGACTGGATACAAATACGCCGGGCTCGGCTACACCACCGCGTTCGATGCCGCGATCCCGCCTCTCGCTGCGCGGCACGTCCACGAGGAATTCGAGGACACTCCCTGTCTCGACAAGGGGTTCTTCGTCCTCATGGGCAACAACCACTACGTGATGCAATCGATCCAGCGCAATGAACCGGAGCGCGTGCGCTCGTTCATCGCCTGGCTCCTCGGCGCGGCCAAGGGCTTCACACCGAAGATCGTCAACCCTGGCGGCGTCGAGGTGTGGAAACAGCTGCCGAGCGGGAACGTCCACGGGCTCGACGAGACAGTGGCCAATTTCGGCGTCACACCACGTCAGATCATCGAGTACGTCGCGCGTGCCGTGGACGAACTGCGGCTGCCACATTCCGTGCACCTGCACTGCAACAACCTCGGCATGCCCGGCAACTGGCACACGACGCTCGAGACGATGAAGACGTTCGGCGACTCGCGCGGGCACCTGTCGCACATCCAATTCCACAGCTACGGCGGCGGCGACGCCGACGAGACGACATTCAACAGCAAGGCTGCCCCGCTCGTCGAGTACGTCAACAGCCACCCGAATCTGACCGTGGACGTCGGCCAGGTACTGTTCGGCGAAACGACGACCATGACCGCCGACGGACCGCTCGGCTACTACTTGAGCAACGCGTTCAAGAGCAAGTGGTTCTCGTCAGACACCGAGATGGAGTCAGGCTGCGGCATCGCGCCGATCGAATACAAGAACACCAGCCTGGTGCATTCGCTGCAGTGGGCAATCGGACTCGAGTGGTATTTGCTCGCCACCGACCCATGGCGCGTGGTGATGAGCACCGACCACCCCAATGGCGGCTCGTTCCTCGCCTATCCGCAGATCATCCAGCTGCTGATGGATCGCACCCATCGCGAGGACATGCTCAAGCAGGTGCATCCCGCGGTGCGTGAACGGTCGCAGCTCGGCGGATTGGCGCGCGAGTACAGCCTCTACGAGATCTGCATCATCACCCGCAGCGGCCCGGCGAAGATTCTCGGCCTGGCGAACAAGGGACACCTCGCCCCCGGCGCCGACGCCGACATCACGATCTACACGCCACACGACGACAAGACGAAGATGTTCGAGCTGCCGCGCGCCGTCATCAAGAGCGGCGTGCTCATCGTCGATCAGGGTGAGATTCGGGAGCCACTCACGGGAAAGCTGCTCTACGTGTCGCCCGAGTATGACACGAGCATCGAGACCGACATCGCCGCGTGGTTCGAGAAGTACTATTCGATCCGGTTCCGCAATTATCCGGTCCCGCTCGACTATCTGCACGAGGCGGAGGAGATTCCGTGCTGACGCTCCGCTACAAGGGCCAGACGCAGATCCCCGTCGAAGTCGAGGGTCTCACGCCGTCGGCGATTCGCTCGATGCCGCTGGCCGACATCCAACGCACAGAGATCTTTGAGGGCAACCGCAAGGTGCCGCTCGCCGAATTCTTCGATATCACCGGCGATCCCTCGGACGGCCGGCTCGAATTCGAAGGCAATCTGGCCGGCGTCCACTGGATCGGCGCGCAGATGTCGGACGGGGAAATCCACATCCGCGGCGACGCCGGCCGTCATGTCGGCAGCGAAATGACCGGCGGCACGATTCACGTCCACGGCAACACCAGCGACTGGGTCGGCGGCGAGATGCACGGCGGCCTGATCCACGTCCACGGCAACGCCGGCCACCTGGTGGGCAGCGCCTATCGAGGCAGCCGCCTCGGCATGACCGGCGGAACGATTCTCGTCGACGGGTCCGTGGGCAATGAGGTCGGCCTCACCCTGCGTCGCGGCCTCGTTGCCGTCGGCGGAAACTGCGGCGACTTCGTTGGCGCCAACATGATTGCCGGCACCGTACTCGTCTTCGGTCAGCCTGGGAACCGGCCAGCCGCCGGCATGCGGCGGGGAACGGTGGGACTACTGGGGAGCAACCCTCCGGCCCTGCTCGTGACGTTCCGCAAGAATTGCGTCTGCAAGCCACCGGTCGTGCGGCTGATGCTGAGCCACCTGCAATCGTTCGGCTTTTCGGTACCAGATGAATGCTGGGAGGCGGACTATACCGTCTATAACGGCGACCGCGTGACAGTCGGCCGAGGTGAGGTCTTGATTCGCGAATCGTCCGCCCAAAACGCGAGGTCGGCCTAAAGGCGGACACGCCATCATCGTAGACCCCTCTTGTCGCCCTGGCGAACGGTGACAAACGTGCGGTCAAGATATTCGAGAAACGGCACGACAACTCTGCGGCTGGTGCCGAGCGACTGCCGCAAGTCGCTCACCGTCGCCGGACCGTTCTTCGTAACGAATGCTTTGACCTGCGCCGTCGCCTGAGCCACGGCCGCCGCGCTCATCACGAGCTCGGCGCTGATCTCGACGACCTCGCCGCTGTCGATCAAGAACTTGAGTGCACGCTGCGAAGCGGCGTCCGGCGTCAGCTCCTTGCGCGATGGCGGCTCGAGCGGACGAGCCGTGAGGCTGCGCCGCAGATTCTCGCCTACCGCCCGCAGTGGCTCGGGCAATTGTGCGCGATGCGACGCGCGCTGGATGACCGATCCCGAACGCGCAAACCCCTGTTCACTCAGGGCTGCGATCAACGCGTCAATCAGATCCTCGAACGGAAACTCCCTGGTGATTGTGTTGCGAAGATCGGTCAACGAGAATCCGAGACGCTCAGGATGCGCGCGATGCACGTTATCCACGAGCTCCGCGGCTCGCCGGAGCGCAGCGGCCCACATTGCCGCATTCACGACCATGTCGCTTATGGCGACAACGGCTCCTCCGCGAACCAGTCGCTCGATAGCCGCGTCGATATCGTGGTTACTGAACGGGGTTTTCACGAAAGCACGCGAGCGGCGAATGGCCACGTCGCGTGCGACGTACGCGGCGACGAACGAGGCTGGCGTGTCCAACGAATCGGCGACACGGTGCAGCCATTGCTGCCGTTCGGCGGCGCGGAACGCGCGACGCGTGGCATCGGGATCGAGCACGATTGCCCCAGCCAACGTCTGCTGCTCGGACCAATCGCGGATGGTGAGATGGTCACCCGCACATAGGTACACTGGGGCCTCGAGTCGGAGTTGCGCAAGGACGCGCTCTCCAACGGTCAGTTCCTTGCCTCTGCCCAGCGCAACGTGCGCCGGAACGTTCCCGCTCCCATAGTGGGCTCGCACGCGCACCGCGTCCTTCAGCGGCTTGCTGGCTCTCGCCGAGATCTCGAGCACCACATCAACACAATCAGTCGCCGCGCCCGCGTCTGACGCTGTGACAACATCGCCGCGGTGGACTCCATGGGCCGTACTCACGTCGGTCAGATTGAGTGCGGTTCGAGTGCCAGGGCGGCTCACTTCGACATCGCGGCCATGCGACTGGATCCGTCGGATGCGTGCGGTGTGCCCGCCCGGTTGAACCACAACAGTCTGACCACGCTGCAGCGTGCCACCGGAGAGCGTTCCCGTGACGACCGTTCCGGCTCCCTGTAGCGTGAAGACCCGATCGATGGCCAGTCGCGGCTTGCCGATGTCGCGCGGAGGCGGCGTCTCCGACAATGCGCGCGCCACTGTTGCCTTCAACACGTCGAGACCCGTTCCAGCGACAACTGACGTCGGCACGATGGGCGCGTCGGCGAACACACTGCCCTGCAATCGCTCGCGAAGGGTGGCGACGGCAGTCTCTTCATCCGCGACCAGGTCCGCCTTGGTCAGCGACACCACGGCCCGTCGTACACCGAAGTAGCTCAAGATCTGCAGATGCTCCTCTGTCTGCGGCATCCAGCCATCGTCGGCGGCGACGATCAGCAGCGCGAGGTCGATCGCGCCGACGCCGGCGACCATGTTCTTGACGAAATCCTCGTGGCCCGGCACATCGACGATGCCGACGTGGATTGGAGAGGTGGACACCGGGGACGGCAGTTCGAGATGGGCAAAGCCGAGATCGATCGTGATGCCTCGCGCCTTCTCTTCCGGCAAGCGATCGGGGTCGATTCCGGTGAGCGCCTTGATCAGTGCCGACTTCCCGTGGTCGACGTGCCCGGCGGTAGCGACGATGTAGTGCGTCGTCTCCGACATCGCGTGACGATCAGCCCGCGACCGCCATGAGAGCGCGGATCACGCTGGGATCCTGGTGCGGGAATATGGTCCGGAGATCGAGCTTGACGGTGCCGCGACCAACATACGCGATCACCGGCTCCGGCTGCTGGCGTAGTCTGGTGGCAAGCGCCTGTGCGCCGAGCGTCGGATGACTCACGTCGATGGTCACCGACGGGACCGCCGACCGCGGCAACGTTCCGCCGCCAATCTGCGCACGTCCGGCACCAATTCGAAGCTCGAGCGATCGTCCCCTCAGCGCCGCGACGATGTGTTCGGCGCGGCTGCGCAGTTCATCGCTTCCGACCTGCATCATCTCGAGCACCGGGATGCGCGTATCGCCCCGCAGGTACGCGTCTACGGTCGACTCCAGCGCCGACAGAATCAATTTGTCGCAGCGCAGCGCGCGAAAAAGCGGCGCGCGCTTGAGCACGTCGATCAGCCGCTTGCGGCCGACGATAAGGCCGGCCTGCGGTCCGCCAAACAGTTTGTCACCGCTGAAGCACACGAGATCGACACCTCGCTTCACGACTTCGGCAGGCGTCGGCTCGTGCTCGACACCCTCGACCGCCTGCGTCTGCACCATGGCACCGCTGCCGAGATCCTCGACGAACGGCACTCGCTTCTTCCGCGCCAGTGCGGCCAAGTCCTCGGTTGACGGCGAATCGACGAAGCCCTCCATAAAGAAGTTGCTGCGATGGACCTTCAGGATCAACGCGGTCTTCCGCGTGATCGCACGCGCATAATCGCTCACGCTCGTCTGATTGGTCGTCCCCACTTCGCGGAGTCGCGCGCCACGCGCTTCGAGCAGTTCGGGAATGCGGAAGCCACCGCCGATCTGGAGCAGCTCACCGCGAGAAATGACGACTTCCGACTCCTCTGCCTGACAGAAGTAGTCGAGGATCAGAACCAGCGCCGCAGCGTTGTTATTGACCACGGTCGCCGCCTCGGCGCTGCACAGAATCGCGAGCGCGTGCTCGAGATATCCCGCTCGGCTGGCACGAGCCCCGTCGGCGATGCTGTACTCGAGCGTGCTGTAGTTCGCTCCGATTGCGATGAGCGCGCGAAGGCTATCGGCCGCGAGCGGTGCCCGCCCGAGATTCGTGTGGACCAGAATCCCGGTCGCGTTGATCACCGGCGTGATACGCGACGCGTGCAGGCGCCGCAGGCGCTCGCGAACATCCGCAACGACGACGTCGGCGGGAGGGATTGCCTGTTTCTGTGTTCGAAGCGCGCTCAGATGCCGGCGCACGGCATGCACGACGACCGGAGCTGGAAAGCCCGTGTCGCCGAGCGCCTGCAGGATCGTGTCAACTGAGGGGATCGCTCGAAGACGTCCAGCCTTCATGTCTGGGAGTCTTCATTATGTCAGCTATCGCCATGCGTCAATCGAGACCGTCGCCCGAAGCGAGCCGCTCAGCATCTTCCATGCGCCCTGCGTTTCGCCGCCGGCGACGACGATGTTGATCTCCGATGGCTCGAAGATGGTGATCACCTCGTCTGGCTTTGCCTTGAAGCGCGACGCGTAGGGCTCGACCCCTGCCACCGCGCGAGGTCGCATGAGGTACTGGATCCATTGATTGTCCCAGTACTCACGCGCGGTCATGAGCGCGTTATCCGCACACCAGCCGATCAGCTTCTCTTTCGTGTCGAAGCCGAGATCGACGAAGCCGCGCGCCACGATGGGATCCATCACGAACAGCGGCTGACTGTACTGCTCGACTGCAGCGAGCGAACGGCGCATCTTCTCCTGCCACGTGGCCCGCGGACCGTAGCCGGCGTGTGTGTACCAGCCTCCGAAGAAGATGCTGGCAACGCTGTCAGTTGCCTTGTAACCCTTCTGCACGTGCAGGGGCTGCCAGGGACTGCGCTCCTCGGCTTCGGGGAGCACTGCGGTATATGCATACCAGTTACCCAACGAGCCCATGTAGGTGTCGTCGGGAACAGATCCGCCCTGAAGGTTCTGCGACAGCAGCCCGTACGCGCGACCGATCGTGGCGTTCGCATGGTTATAGGGCCCCATCACGCCGATGCCGGAGTTCATCGCGATCTCGTTGCGTATCGGGCCGTTGACGACCGTGATCGTGGCGAACGAGTTGGTGCTGCTGGATCTCGCAGAGATGCCGCTCGACGCGAGCGCGAGGATCACCGGAAAGTACTCGGGCCGCGCACCGGCCATCGCTGCGTTGACCGCCACTTTCTCCACCGTGAATTCCCAGTATTCGCGGAAGGCAGTCGGACGAAGCCGGCCGACAACCTTGTCGGGCGGATGGCTGGTTCCTTTGAGCATCGCCTCGACGCGCGCCTCGGTGGGCAGCACGATCGGCAGCATGTCCGTCCAGGAGTTCTCCTGGAACAACCGCTGGAGGTTGTCGTCAGAGTCGGGCTCTATCAGCCGCGGCGTCGTCCGCTCGAATGACAGACCCTGAAGATCGGCATCCTCGAGCGGAGACAGGAGACCGTCGAGCACTTCCTGCATGAACGGTCGTCGCGATATCGGATCCTGACCCTCGATGTAGGCGCGTAGATCCGCCGCCGAGCGGTCCACGACCGGCTGCGGCACGTACGCCTGACGGAGGCCAGGCATGCCCATGGCGAGCGCGGTCGCGTTGCAGAGCCTCTTGAAGACGTGGGTGTGGACGGCGACCGATGGGACGCCGTCCTGCTCCAGTGCCGCGGCGAGCCCGACGACCGTCGGGCTACAGGTGCTTCAAAGACCGACGCCTAAGATTGCGGCGTCGCCGTCGGCGGCGATCGCCGCGCGCATCTGCGCATCGTCGGACCAGGTCTCCTTCGGCCGGGCAATGCGAACATTTACGGCCGGCAACCGTTCGGCGAACCATTGCCGGAGCTGCTCCATAAAGACGTCGGTGTTGTCGAACAGGCAATCCACCAGGTAGACCGTCTTGCCGTCGAGCGTTGAGAGCCGCGGCGCCAGACGCTTGCCGACAACCTTTGGCGGATATCCCCGAGGATCGTGGACCGTAATTTGCTGACTCATTGCACCCCTGAGCTGAATTGGCAATGGTAAGCCTTTCACGTCCGCTGATCATCTTCCGGCCACCGCCGCAGCAAAACCAACGAACCTACGCTCCGGCATCGTTTCCTGGCGTTCGCACGTATCGCCACACATCCATGCTGCGGCAATCCGGGTTGCCTTGGCATTGCTGAGCCACGAATCCCATTACGGCGGCCGGACACGCGCTGCGACGCCGTCGTCGGGCGCTGGACGCTCGGGTCGCGCCGGTTGACGGGATGAGCGCTCAACCTCGCTGATCCCCTCTGGCTTTTCGCGCGGTCAGGCGAGCCGTGTCGGCCTGACCTCCATAGGGATTCGCCACGCAGCAACGCCAACGCAACGCGGCCTCCCAGGGACGTGCGCATGCTAAGGAGCGGTGAACGCTGAGGTGCGGGATCAAGTCGGTTTGCGGAGCGACCTGCCCTC
>Ga0126304_10000334_pt1 | contig 18067 bp, 14 predicted proteins | sample Plot25_FD_92538 | JGI IMG/M metagenome (GOLD analysis project Ga0126304, IMG submission 92538) | Serpentine soil microbial communities from UC McLaughlin Reserve, CA, USA - Plot25 | ecosystem: Environmental > Terrestrial > Soil > Grasslands | place: USA: UC McLaughlin Reserve, Lake County... | reverse complement strand
TATCAGTAGTTTCTTGAGTATCAGTAGTTTCTTGAGTATCAGTAGTTTCTTGAGTATCAGTAGTTTCTTGAGTATCAGTAGTTTCTTGAGTATCAGTAGTTTCAGTCAAATTATCTGTTCCAAATGAACTTTGAATAACTGAATTTAAGATCAAAAGTAAGAAAAAATACATAATAAATGACTTCAACACTATATTCAATTTCATTTAATGACAATAGACTATTATATAGCCTTTTTATTGCAATTGCATTGTCTCAATTGGCATCCGTCTACATTTGAGGATAAAAGATATCCAAGTGTTTTTAGACATGTTATTTTTAATTGGGTGTAATGAAGCAATTCATATTATTTCTGAAAGAGCTAGCTCACGTCTTAGGCAAATATTTCACGATACATATTGTTATTTATTCGATCGTTATGCTTTTATATTGCAGCAAATGGCGTCCTCGATATTAATGATATTATCAAGATATGGGAACAAAGAGATAAACTATTAAAAAAATAATAATTATTGCTACAATTATACCAATAACAGATTTAGTACTCATTTAACTTATCAATGTAGTCATTGCTGCTTCGCTTATTAAAGTTTATTTTATACATTATTACGAGTATATTTTAAAGTAGGTTATCTATTTTCATAGATTTATCTTAATCTGATACATATAGATGAATTCCATTTAAAATAAGTATCACTACAGCTAGGAGGATGGAATGGAATTGGTGAAAACAACGACACAACGATTATTATTATCCAATGTAGATAGAGAATACTCACAGCTATTCTTAGCCCTAATGGCAAACACTCTTCTTCTACACTTCTATCAAAGAAACTTGGAGTTCCTCAAACTTCTATTCCGAAAAGCTTTTCATCGAGTTGCCTATTACTTGTACGTTTACAAAATCTTCGATTTCTATTCCAACTTGACAGCCCGCGACAAGTTACTGTTTATATTTGGTGAATCAACACCTGTAATTCTGGTGCCCCTTGCAGCTCCAGTAGATAGCTGAGTGTTAACGATTCAAATGCGGTTTAATGGACTGGACCCACACCAATAGCAATCTATAACTAATACGGACATGTGTTACTCGATTCTCTTTTCGTGTCGCTGATTCATTGAGTCTCAATTCTGAATGTTTTATCTCGCATCTCCTCCGGGCACAAGTCTTATTCAATAGATCCAAAAAGGACCGAAGCTTCCTCTGAGATACGCAAAATAAAATTGTATATACAATAAGTGTAAATGCAATAGATATTACAATAAATTAGCGCAATATAACAAGAATTGTTGCAAATTACTAAATTACCCTTTTTAGTTATATTTAAATAAATTTCCCTTTTATGAATATATAACAATGGATAAATCTACTAGAGTATGCATAGATAAAATCATAGGACAGTCACCTCCACCGTATGTTGCATCACAAGAAATGCAAACTAGACTTAGAGGATTCGACGAACCTTTAAGAGCAGCAATCGTTTGGCAAAAAAAGTGGCCTGCGGGTAGACCTCTAACGGTACGATTTTTAGAAGGAGATCCCAACATTCAAAACAAAGTAAAAGAGATGGCTATGGATTGGACTAACTACGGTAACGTAAAATTTCAATTTGTCAATGACAAACAAGATGCAGACATACAGATAGCGTTTCAACAAGGTGCTGGCTCTTGGTCTTATATCGGAACAGACGCTAACACGATTGACCCAGGTGAACCTACGATGAACTTTGGGTGGTTTGACGCAGATACGCCAGACAAAGAGCTTTCGCGGACGACTAAACATGAGTTTGGACATGCTTTAGGTTTAATACATGAGCATCAGAATCCAGCAGACGGCATTAAGTGGAATAAGGAGGCAGTCTATAAAGAACTTAGTGGACCGCCTAACAATTGGCCTCGGGATACTATAGATCATAATATGTTTCAAAGATACAGCAAAACTATAACACAATACACTGACGTTGATCCTCAATCAGTTATGATGTATTTTATTCCAGCTGAATGGACAATTGATCACAAGTCATATGGCGAAAATGTATTTGACCTATCTGATACTGACAGAAAATTTATCAAAGACCAATATAGATAGCGCTGAGATATATCTTCATATATATTTTTTCTCCTAAATGTAAGTTATCAGTTTGAACTCAAAGGAAGATATTTCACTTGATATAATAAACGCTGTAGATATACTATATCAGCACAGTAGTGAAAATCTCAATTCTTATAATCCAGTTTCTGAGATAATTACACCTGAATGGCACTATTCAGACAGCTTTCAAATTTTCGATAATAATATCCAAATAAACTGGGACAATTTAGGCGGAGAATTTGACTTAATAAAAACAATGATAAATAGCCTTGAAAAGAAGGCAACAATCCCTGATGATGCTATTATTGTAGGTGCAGAATTTGAAAGGAGTTTTTGTTCGTGGTACCAACCATATCATTATCTACCCAGACAAAAATGGGGGGTTCATTTAAGATACGATAGCTGGATGAGGGTATCTGCACATTTCTACCATAATTGTCCATCACTACTAGGTAGAAAGCTTGACTCTATAAAATCGGCATTTCTATATCTCTATGTCCATGAATTATTTCATAACAGTGTAGAAAATGCAGCCAGTATAATGGAAATACTATTAGGTAAGCCACATATTTATGCAAAATATTATTCTGAGGTTTACTCAAATGTATTTAATTCTTCTAACTGTATAGAAGAAGCACTAAGCAATGGATATCTATTTTTATGGGCTGAGGAATGTTGTCACATAAATAGAGATTTTCTAAAAGACGAGTTACTAAAGCAAGGACCTGGATATCACGATTTCATTAAATATAGTAGTAGTAGCGGTTCTTCTTCAAACCTTTCTAAAGGTAATAGAATATTGCTATCCCAAATTCGACATGGTGATTTAAACCCAGCTACTACTGCCTATGACCCGATAGAACAACTAATAGATATTTCGAATCCTATTCAATATTCGTCTATTTACAATGTCCCAATATGGCTCCATCGTAAGCCAAAACCTGTATATTAATAAAGACAAGAAATCATGATGACTAATAGTAGAAGTGATGTGACAAGGTTACTGTTATACTCATCCAAGCGTGTAAGAAAAGTCAAGGGCAAGCAAAAAGTAGGGCTTATCCCTACATTCGAAAGGGCAGTAAAAAACATTTCAAGGCCCGTGATATTTGTTCCAGGTATAATGGCTTCAAGCCTTGCGATAAAAAATGCCGATGGTGATTTAGATTATTTTTGGCCTCCACTTTATACTTTCTCAGGATCTGAGATGATAGCAAAAATGCATAATGGTCTAAAAAGCCCCATCAGAGTAGAGGCTGAAGATAAGGTACCAGTTCAACCAGTAGGATTGTTTCCTCTTGCTTATACTTACTTGATAAATGCAACTGAAAGGTGGGGATATGTGCGCAATCAAAACTTTTGGATCTTTCCATACGATTGGAGGCAGTCTAATAATATGTCGGGCAAGCTTCTTGCAGATTTCATCACTAATAAAATTGAAGAAGGCAAAGTGAATCGTAATCATAATCATGATGGCGTTGATGTAATTAACCATTCAATGGGAGGATTAGTAACGCGTGCTGCAGCCCTGCAGTATGGAGCACCAATAATACGTAGTGTGTATATTGCCTCACCACATTATGGCAGTCCTTTATCGTACTTTGGACTGCATCCAGGCATAGGTCATGACGTGGGATTTTCTAAGTTTTTTCATCAACCTCCTATCGAAAACAAGTTGAACCTTTCACTTGCAATGGCCAGCCGTAATAACGAGGATAGTATTGAAGAAGAAGAAGATGATAGTTCAACAGCAATAGCCTTGACAACAACAGCGAATGCGAGTTTGCATCCGCAGCTAAAACAAATATTTAGAAATTTTCCTTCCATGTATGAATTGCTACCAGACTTTTACTATCTACAGAAAAGGCCATTATTGTATGCAGATACCACGGCTATATATGGTGTAGAGAACACATATTTTAACAACGATTGGAAGTTTAGCGAAGAATATGCTGTTTCAATGGCTATGCAGGCTATGAAATTTAAAAAAGAAAAGCTTGGAGAAAAACTGCCGGGTAAGAAAGAAAATAACCTTGTCATATATGGGGTTGAAGAGCCAACAGATGATACAATAGTCTATCAAACACGATATTTTATGTCAGGTTCTGATACGCATCCTAACCATATTTCTAAGCATCAATTCTCCCACCCATATGATTCTGGCCAACAAGGAGATAGTTGGGTTCCCACACTCGGTGCTATGGGTTCAATGTCAGGTACTTCAGAATATCCAAATTCTAAATCTATCCAAGGAACACATACACTATTGCCCAACTATGCGAATACACTTCAAGATATCTGGAAATTTCTTCTTGGCACCGGTTCACAGTAAGCAGAGCCCTTAAGTTAACAGCGCCAAATTCATCCACTAAAATTTTATTTTATTTCTATCAATACAGTTAGAGAGAGAAAGATATCTCCATAACCCTGAATTTTTTTTATTTTGCTATACATTTTTGCCTTCATTACCCTAATAGGGCAATAAACTTTATAGTTTACCAAAATAAGTAACGATTATGGAAAGAACAGAAGAACTGATACATGTAAGTAATATCAACTATCCTCCGTCACTTCCATTTACTATAGTAAACATGCGGCTTAGAATAGAGCCAGACTTTGAAGGAAAAAGAATAACAGGAGAAGAGCAATTAATTACTTGCAAGACAAAATATTAGTATTATTGAACTTGACATTGGAGATGGAGTAGAAATAAAATCTGTTACCTTTTCTACTGGTGCGGATGCTACTACTAGCTATGACAGAAAAGAGCTACAACACAAGATTGAGAATAAAAAACTCGTTATTCCTTACAACAGGTAATCAATGAAGGTACCAGGTTTTACATAATTATTCAGTATAATGCACAAGGTTCAATTCCGGGGCGTGGGATTCATTTTGCAAATGAAAGTACAACATTTCCAGCACATGCATGGACTCAGAGTGAATCAATATACGCAAGAAATTGGTTTCCATGTCTTGACCATCCCCAGGTAAAATTTCCAAGAGAAGTATCTGTTGTAGTTCCTGAAGACTATATCGTGATCTCTAATGGGGAAATCGATATTACCGAGCAAAAGATAGAATCAAAAGATGGAGTTAAGAAAAGAGATTTGTATGGGAAGAGCCAAATCCTAATCCGGCCTATCTCACATCCATAGTTGCAGGGAAACTTATAGACACAAGTGGAGGAGAAATGTTTAACTCAATTCCATTACGATGTTATGTTCCAAAAGGAAGAGAAGAGGATGCAAAACGAACATTCAAAAATACTGCAGAAATGATGAAAATATTTGAAGAATATTTTACATTAAAATATCCTTATAACAAATATTCACAAGTAGTAGCAAAAGGATTAGGAGAGGCAGGAATAGCTGGTATGGAACATACTACTTGTACGACTCTTGATATAGACTACGTATTGATTCCAAGCAGTGCCCCCCGAGATGTTAATAGAGATGATGTAATTGCCCATGAGCTTGCTCATCAATGGTTTGGTGATTTAGTAACCTGTAGAGATTGGCAACACATTTGGCTAAACGAAGGCTTTGCAGCATTTTGTGAGGCACTTTACTTTGAAAAAGTAGGGGTGCGCAAGAATACCAGTAATACATAATGCAAATGGTATCTTCTTACCTTCGCATGGCTAGAGATCCAAGGGCTAAGAACCCCCCTCAGCTATAGTTACTAATAAGTATAAACATCCAGATGATCTATTTGATCATAATACATACGCTAAAGGAGGAATTATTCTTCATATGCTTAGAAAGTATATTGGAGAAGAAGATTTTAGAAAATCTGTACGAATATATCTTGAGCGATTCAAACACAAGACTGCAGAAACGGATGATTTACGACAGATTTTAGAAGAAGTATCGAGCCTAAATTTACAGCAATTCTTTGATCAATGGATTTACAGGGAGGGACATCCTATGTTTAATTTAGAGGTATCTGATGATAATGGAAAAGTAAGACTCTCAATACTGCAACAGCAGGAAGGTGATGCTTTTGTATTTTCGCTAGAAGTAAATTTTGTATTAAGGGATAGTGATAATGGTAGTAAAAGAAAAGAAAGGATGGAATTAGTTCAGGTGCAAAGTAAAACATTCTCAAAAACTTTTGACATCCCCATGAAGAGTGCACTATATCTCCATAGATCCAGATACAAAATATTAAAAGAGTATGTATCCATAAATATTCCTCAAAATTTCATTACCAATGAGATTAAAGATGGAAAAACAATATCTGAGAAACTTGAAGCAGCTAGTTTACTCAAAAAACATCCGCTATCTACCAGGATAATATCCAATTCTAATCCTTGCAAATTGACTTGAAGATTTTGACATAAAAGCGAGGGCCCAGAGGGATTCGATAGTAAAACCTTCAAACAAAGAAATCAAACCACCCAAATGCTAGTATTCTATTTTTAAATTATCGACCTTGAAAGGTTGATGTTACAGCTAGGTCATTTGTGAACTGTAATTTCAAAAGCGAGCCCGTCGGCCCGGGAAGCGATATCACTTCAAAGAGAGGATTCTCTGCTAGTCTTTTTGAATGTTACCGGGAGCTAAAAAGCTTCTAATGTGGGGCAAGAGCGATTCAAGATAAAAACCTTCACAGGATAGACTCAGTCAACTATAAGAAAATTGAAGCATCCTATGGGATCATCATGCATCCTCTCTCGAAGTGAGCTAAATCGTGTTGCAACCAATCATTAATGTTGCTACAATTTTCCTCTGAGCTGTAGCAAGAAGGATCGGAACAGTGAATTTTCATTAATTGAATATTCCTAAGATCATTTGACTTTTTAGAGCTACGTTGAGAGATATAAAAAGGGAAAAATAGAGCGATGTTATTTACTAGAAGTTGTGGGCTCGGGATATACTCTAGGTAAAAATCAAGCTGCAAATGAATGTTTTGTTAAAGCGAGACAACTGGCCTATAGAAGTCCATAGTAATCATAGTTTCAATAATACTTCTGATTCATGCGATCAAGTCTGCAGTGTTAAAAAAAGACATAATTGAGGCGTCATATTGTAGATAATGCTAAGGACACACGCTCTCATTGAAACTCCTTCAGAATCTCTTGAATATTTGCATATGCTTTAGATGGTAATTTTTCGATTGCTATAGTAACTGAATCTGCACCATCTATCTTTGCCTTGTTCTGTTCAACATAAGTTTGGATATTTTGTTTGTTTGTTGGGAATTTTATTCCAGCTAGGCCAGTTCTCATTAATTCAACCTCTCCATTACTTCCACCAATTAGTCTTGAATGTTCATATTTTTCACGGAACTCTCGAAGTTCTAGGAGTTCTTCTTTTTGCTGTTTATTTATTTCATGTTGCCGTTGAACTAATTCGTTCAGCTGTTGTTCTGATTGCTGCCTCGCATGCTGTTGAAGTGATAAGAACTTTGAATTCTCGCTTGAAAGCATTGCCTCTATTCTCTCCACCAAAAGCTTGTTCTTTACTTCCTCTGAAAGAGCCGAGTAATCTGCAGCATTATTAATATATAAAAATCTCTCTCTCTTAAGAGCTTCTGCCGTAGTTCTATACAATACCCATGTTTCAAAGTAGGTATCCATCTGAGATAATGCAGTGACTATTGTAATAACTCCACCTAGTATAGCGGTAATCCCCAAAGCTTGATAAGGAGAAGAGCCTGTCAAAGGAATACCCAAGTTAATAATGGGTATAACAGCGCTTGCAACTATGACAATAAGCTGACATATTCTGAATCGTAATTTATTATATGCAGACTTTTTTCCATACCATGAGATTTGGTTATCTAATCTCTCGCTTACATATGGTGGCAACTGTTCTGACATATGACTCTTAATTAGATTCGAACTTCTTATACTTATTTATTTTGCTGACTTTGGATAATTAATTGAAATATTTCCCATGGAAATTCTATTTGAAGACTACTTATCCAGATTAAACCATTAACTTAACTATATTTATTACGAAGTTTGTGAACTTGATTTTATCTTTATGTGTAGATATAATATAAAAACATCCTTAACCACTTCCAATCATGCTGCATATTGCATCCTTCTTCTCTACATGGAAAATGATCATCAAAGCATTCTGTTCTATCCTTGATTTCTCCGCTATAACGTCTTGAGCTCTAGTTTCCGCCTATAGTAATATTAATATTACAATGACTCAGTAGAAACCAGTCTTTCCTGATAAACCTGCGGAAGCAATCAAACATAGAGTCTAAATAACAATTTCTATTAAGCAAAAGCATTGGATAACCCTTTTTGTTAAATTATGACCTATTTGTTTTTAAAAAGTTCATTTGTATCAAGTACATATGTATGACCAGAGTGTTTTGAAATCTGATCGTACATGTCTTTTGTACCACCAGGAGCATCGCCTTCCTTGCCATTCCATAAGCATATAAAATGAATTCTTTGAGGTGTCATTTCAGGTCTCAATGATAGTGCTGTGTAAAGCTGCCACAAGTTATTTCTAGCATACGCATCTACACCTTTAGGCGGTGCGCCAATTTCATCAGGCATTACATATAGTTTTGTATTTGGATTATTCTTTACTTTATAGAATCTATCCTGCCAAATATCTCCAGCAAAGCTAACAGATTTACGAAGAAAAACATGCTCTTCAAAAGGGATTCTTATCTCTAAATACAGACCACGTTCAAGACATGACGCTGCAAAAAGCAAATCACCTCCGCATGCACCTCCGCATAGTGCTATGTCTTCCTTATTTGCACCTAATTCATCTAGTTTTGCAGCAATTGCCTTTGCAGCAATATCAATATAATTTTCATCATTGGGGAACCTGGGATCTATCCTTCCAGGAGCATCTATCATATGGCCGCTGAAAAGAAAAACTGATTTTTGTCCCATTCGTGTCTCTGGTCTCCTAATATTTTCTAGAGCTCGATCAAAAACCTTTATTGCTGCCTCTACTTCCTTAGGACGGAAACCCAGATCTCGAAGAATCAAAAGCTGTTGTCTAGGAGAGTCAAGTTCAAACCAGTTGTTCTCAGATACTGCTATTGCATGTTTGTAAGCTTTCTCTACAATCGGAGTATCGCTCACTAAAACCTCAATATCTCCAAGAGAGACTCTGGCCCAATAATCCTTGAAACTTGGTGTTTCCTTAGAGAGGGCACTTTCAATAGCCCAACGAATACCTCCTTCCAAAGCCTTGCATCTTTCAGCTTGTGTATCATCTCCTGTTAAATGCATAAGGAGATACAAAAGAGTAAGGGCATTAATTCCTGAATAATAATGAGATGGATTCAGCATAAATCCCTGAAGATAAGGATCTATGGTTTCTCTAAGAAGACTTTCTTCATATGCAGCATCTTTTGCCATCTGGTCTATGGTCTTATTCTTTCCTCGCCAAGCATGTACCCATGCATCTTTTTCCATGCGTCCCAAAAGAGCGAATGTTTCAGGGTCAAATGGGTTTTCCTTGACTAAGTATCGCATCCATTCTTTTGCAGATTCATACTTTTCAAGCCTTCCTAAATTAATACCCTTGTACTGACGGCTCATCACATCTTTAGGATCGATTGATAACGCCTTTTCAAATTGCTCTAAGGCAAACGAGAATTGACGCAGATCCATAAGGGCTTTACCAGCAGTCCTATAAGCCTCTAAACGTAGTACATGTATTGGTGCTTCATCTGCTAAAACTAAGATATCTCCAGGTCTTTGCTTTTTACGTGCTACTTCAACCTTGCTCTCCCAAGCCCCTTGTTTTTCCCAGAATTCTCTTGCTCCATCAACTTGGAGCTTTTTCCAACTAGGCTCTTCGAGAAATGGTAAAAGATGGTATACAGGGCTAATCTTAAGACCATACCATGACAAAACCGTTTCTCTGCACATGGTACGCAAGGCTACCTTATCTTCAGAAAGAAAATCTGGGTCAGGCACACCATCTTTTACATGATATGAAAGCGTCCTGTCTGTATAGATGTCAAATGGCATACGCTCTCTTTTTGATTTTATCTGAACAACGCCGCGAGCACGTAATGCATGCCTGACTCCCATCTCATACCAAACATTAGGATTGTCAATTGACAGCTCTGCAACAACAAGATCAGCTAAAAGGAGTTCTTGAAACATATCGGTACGTATTTCTCCTGCCCTTCGTTCTTCGTCTGCTCGAAAAACTTCAAATCCCTCTTCCTCAAGTGCAGGTTTGATGAGCTCTAAATAAATCCTATTGAAATCAATCCCTTCTTTAGTGCCAAAAGGCATTGCAACAAAAACATGCATATGTTTAGTTCATTATTATTATGAGAGACTTATTCAAATGCTTAGCGATTACTAACTATATGATTCCATATAGGATGATACAATTTGGGAATATCTTGATACAAGAAGATCGCCTTTTCGTTTTCTCTAGTATTCTTCTATTGCATTAAAGTCAGATGATCCTTTTGGAAAGTATTAAACTCTAATACCGTCCATATTTTTCTTCCAAATGTTAGTGTTCTTTTTTTGCATGGTCGACCTTGAAAGGCCAATGGTATGGCTGTGTTGTTCTATTGCCCGAGGTTAACATCCGAAATAGGTCGGTGTCTATAACTTCTTATGGTGGAAGTCTGTTTGGTCTGTCTTCTTGTAAAATTTGATATCATCTACTCTGTGTCCTATGTCAAGGATAAATGTCGCTTTAGCGGGAGCAAATTAACTAAGGTTTCTGCGAAGTACAACCAAGGGAGATTGGAGAGAAACGTTCAAAGGCATCAAATAATATAAAAGATCGTCTACTAATTTTATCTTCCCCAATCATTAACTGTCACATTCATTGCTCCGTCATCTACCAGATTGCCAGTCCTTGCAATTACAAAACCAACATATCCTAAATGGTTATCACCTACAGACATTATAGTACAGTTCAAGGGTGTAAGATTGCATTTGCCGTCGCCATTTGCATCCGCTATCAGAGGTATTTCTACTGTAACATTTGCATCTTGGTAATTTTTGGGTAGAGTATGCCTTCCTCGGATCCATTTAGGCCAAGAGCTGTTTCATTTCCTTCTGCTAAAGGATAAGGTCTTTGTAATGCATTGTCTTCATTGTCAAACAAATTATAAAATGTGATTACCTGGCTCTCTATAGCCTGTCCATATACTTTCTCTCCAAGATCATCTGTATCGGAGGGATCAGTGGATACTTGTTCATCATCTACGGCTGCGCCCATTAAATGAACGGATTCAATTTTGAAATTCCTACTGTTCCACTCTTGGTTGCCAGTCAAGTCTTGTAAAGCATTAAGAATCACTCTAGCTCCGAGAGAGTGCGCGATGATTCTAATATTAGTAGTTGTGCAATTATATTTGTAATCAAAAATAAAATGAGCAAGTTTCGGACCATTATCTTGAGCTATATCTTTAGCAATTGATCAGCCAGAATTATTGGGGGTTATAATAGTGGTATTTGAATCCCTGCTAAAACCGATAACTGGAATTGAGTAGTTATTAGCCGCTAGTGACATCCTTGCCTTATCAAATATTCCTGTCTCATTCTCGAAATTAGCTAGTAAACTTCCTATTCCAGTCCAGACGCCGTGAAGATAGATGGCAGCCTCTTCAGGACAACTTGTACCAGGTTGCAATCCCTGAATATGTGATGCGTCATAATCTGTTCCGTTATGTCCATTCTTCAGTTGCCCTGTCTCGAGATTAAAATGTCCGGGGTAGAAACTAATGGAGAAATCTGAGCATCTGTAATATTATTCTGGGACTGCATGAATAAGAGTGAAACAATTAAAACAATGAGTAAAATTAAATAGCAATTCCTTAGCCCAACTGATACCATTGTTATGCTAATGCGATACAATGCTTTAAGGTTGATGATATGATAGTCCGAAGTCTAATTATATTCATTATATCTTAAATTGTCTGTTGTATTACTAGCGAGTTAGCAAATATGTATTCTTGTTGACTACAACGGCACCGATTAGAATCCATGTGATTGGCTGGCTCGTCGGGATTGGATTCTGCATGTAATCGGGTTCTACTGTTGAAGCTTTAAAGGTTATTATCTATCAATCGTAATGACGATCTGGATCCTTTTTGGACTGCTATTGATAATTACAGGGTCCAAAATAAATTCAATTATAAGCAGCATCTCCAACAAAAAAGAAGCTGTTACCTGACAGCCGACTCTGCTCGAACGCATAAACGTAAATACTTTATTATCTAAAGTACTTGGAACGTCTTTGAGCTTGGAAGATAGAACTGATCAACAGACTACAAAAGAATCAACCTCCGATAAAGCCTCAGATAATAGTAAGCATGTTGAACAAATCATGATACAGGTTGAAAAACCAGGCCAAAAAAAGCTTGATATGTCAAGCATAAGCAAGTTACTGGATACTAATGGGATTAAGGTGGATCCCAGTTATGGCCCCTTCTGTGTTAATCCCAAACTAGGGCGGTTCGTGCTGCGCGGTTTTGGAACAGTGCAAGCTCAAGAAAAGGCTAAAAATATCCCAGGGGTTACGATCTTTAGAGACAAAGGGATAATTTCTCCCATATAGTGGGAAAGTTTATTACGATGTCCAGTTTTACAAGCATATCTTTTGTTAAGAAAAATAATTGTGGTAAAAAAACACGAACCATTAGAAGAGGCTTGGAGAGCACGTTCTTTTTCCATAGCTAAACCTCTATTGGAGGACATTTTAAGACCAGAAGGATTCGTCATTGACGAAAGTCTACCTCCAGTCCAACTAAAAGGAAAAGGTCCTATGCTAGAAGCCAGTCCTACTGCTTTGGGCTTTGACTATAAAGATCTAAACAAACCACGAGATCTAAGTCTTTTCAGTATAAGAGCAAATTTTGAAGATAAACAGCAAGTTGAAAAATTGCTACAAAAGCATCCTGATGAAGTCGTAGGCGTTTTTGCTGATCCAACTATCACTGCCATCAGTGCTCCGACTTATTGTGATCCTAGGGGTAATGAAACTCCTGTTGGAGATCGGAAAACTGTAGCAAAGAAATTAGGAACAAGTTCCTTAAAGTTGACAGGCAAAGGTGTAAGGGTTGCTATAGTGGATACTGGGATTGATAGTTCTGGAATTGGGATTACAGTAGATGGAGGTTGGGCGCCGCCTGGTGTTAATTATCAACCAGGAACAGCACCATCGGGTCATGGAACTATGTGTGCATACGACGCGCATATTTCTGCACCTGACGCAAAAAAATTAGATTATGGACTATTACAATCAAGAGCTGGACCAACTTTTAATGCATTTTTATCAGATGCAATTGCTGCTTTTGCAGATTTAATTGATTTGCTTGAAAGAGAACCAGGACCTCTAGTAGTTAATAATAGTTGGGGATTATATGACAGATCTGATGACGATCCCATAGGATCTCTTGGAAATTATAGTGCAAATCCTAATCATCCTTTCAACCAGATTGTTGGGTCTCTAGTTGCAGCAGGTGCAGATGTATTGTTTGCAGCAGGAAATTGTGGCGCAGATTGTCCCGATTCCCGTTGTGGGAGAAATGATGTAGGTTCTGGGAAAAGTATTCATGGAGCCAACTCTCATCCAGATGTGATAACAGTAGCAGCTATTACAACTGATGATAGGCGCCTAGGCTATTCTGCACAAGGTCCAGGAGGATTGTATCAACGCAAACCAGATATAGCCGCATATAGCCATTTCAAAGGTTCAGGTGTATATCCTGTAGATGGAGGAACATCTGCTGCAAGTCCAGTTGCTGCAGGTGTCGTTGCAGCGTTACGAGAAAAATTTTCTAATTCAGTCATAAGTCCGGCCAGGTTAAAGGGGACAATACAAAGAACTGCTATTGATGTAAACAATAATGGCTGGGATTATGATCTAGGATATGGCATAATTAATCCTACAAATGCATTAAATGCATTTCTACAGCCCATACGTGTTCGACGGCCTACTAGGAGAACAACAAGAACAAGAAAAAGAAGATCATAGGACATGGTAGGCAGGGCATCAAATTTACAGGGATTAACTACGTTAGCGTTTCACATAATATTTTGTTGCCGGACCTGACCAAAATGCAGGCTTTCCCAAAGGATAAACGAAAGTAGACTATGCTGTTAACAACCCTAACAAGAAGATAGGAATACTGCTTGGAGCAAAAGCTGGCGATATTATTTGGTACCTTAAGACAGGTGCAAAAAGAAAGGAGGTATTTCAACAAACGCTGAGGAAATTGACATCTGCAAATACAGAGAAATGCTCATGAATTCAGTGAAAGATTCCCTTGAAATATTGTCAAAGCATCAGGAGAGCAGCGAGAGATAGCATTAAACCTATCAAATTGGGTTATGGTTCATAGTGAAAAACTAGTATTCAAATGATGAAAGGGATTATTTTAGCAGTTTTCAATGGGAAAAGCATAAATTATATACAAGTGCCTTTAAGACATGACAGATTATGACCAGTTACGACTTCAGAAGATTCAGCAAAGGATCAATTCAGTCCTACGAGAATCACCCCAAGATCGACTGGAATCACGATTTTCCCCCTTTATAGGAGGAACGAAACCAGATTTCGAGAACCAATTAATGTCTGCAGCTTCATCTGGGGGGTTAGATGGTATAGAGGCAGCATTGAATGAATTCGACCGCCTGGCTGTAACGGAAGATCGTGGCCGGTTAAGACATGCTCTTTTGGTAATCTTGACACATGATCCACAGGTGGCGAAGCTTGGCCTACACATTCCTTCTTTGGAAGAGCGTAGTCCATGGAAGCTTGCTCCTAGTAAGAAAAAAGCAGAAAATGGCGATCATGATGGATTACATCGCGAAAGGATAGAACAAGGGTAATAACGGCAGAATAAGAAGTTAGGATTGAGTGCTATTCCTAGCAGAGTAATTCTAATAGAGATACCTTCATGGTTGCGGCAACTCGACTTGATAAATTAGCATAATCGATCCTAAATCTTGATTTGCGCCCAGCAATTCTCAACGTCTGGAAATTGACCTATGCATATACTATCTACACTATCTGGCAATGCAACGAACTTGGCAGTAAATGACAATAAGTAACTCGCAGTCCTACACTGAATTATTGCAGCAGATGATTCACCTTATGCCACTTATTGATCATGCATTATTCTTACTTTCCAATTCTTTCAGACACTCTGTTAACTTGACGATAAAGCTATAGCGATGATTGCACTCTCCTTTTTCATGGTTACATTCGAACATGAAAGAACATCGCAGAACTAGAATGGTCAAATCGTACTTATATTTTGAATAGGAATGAATGCGGCGTTCACCTCTTTTCCCGGCTATCTTGGTATTACTTGGGCATAATTTCAAACAGCATGGATCACACATAATCACAAGCTGTAGTGCATTTATCACAAATCATTTCGAATGTTAAAGGTGGATATTCTAATGAGCGGGCTAAATTATTGTGTATTTCTCGTACTGACAAATCACATAAAACCGATTGGACCGTTAAATATTTCTATTTTGAATCCTAATTGCTGACCATGAAATGTTATTACTATCTACAGTTCACTCTCAACAAGAAATTCTTGTGATTTGTTAATTTTTGTATTCAGTTCAGTAATTGGGAGAATATGTCTCCCTTCTACAAGTAGAATTGTATCTCTTATCCCTTCCCCGTTATGTTGAGGACCAGTCATCATTCGCTTTGAAATATTTTTTCCCAAGTTTTATACTTATTAGTGAATTTGCATTATCCAGGCTCTGGTTGCTTCTAGAAGTATGCACAGGGTGTGTCGCGAAGACATATGCCTAATGCGCTTAACAAAGAATAAAGAATAAAGAATAAAAACACATTTCAGAGTAGGGAAACTAATATAATCTGAAAGCAAATTTGCTTTGAATTTTATAATCAATTTGCACAGCTTGGCGTCCTAGAGATACCTCTAAAAACCAATGAACGCTTGTTGATTTTGTATGTGTCCTACTCCCTATTGTGATCAATATATACCTAGACTTTCAGAGAAAAGTCTAGAGCCCTCTAAAATCGAGCAGACCGCCTTTTGATAACTGATATCCTTTTATGTTCACGGAGCCCAGGTTCCAGTTACATTGTACGAATTGTAAGAGTTTTGCATCGAATGTCACATCTGGAAACAAAATAACGGACTAGACGTTTTATTTTGCATTTGAGTGATTTTTCATCAATATAGAATGGATCAACTTTAAGGAACTGTTGTTTGTGCAAGAATGGAACTGCTTAGTAGGCATCTTAATTCGTCACCTAAAAACCGTGATAATTTTCATTCTATCTACTATAGACGATTTAGCATATTCTTTCCCAAAAAGAGAAAACATATTAGTTGCTTTCCTTTCAACTAATTGAATGAACCGCACTCAGAAAGCAAATCTAGGCTTTGGTTCTTTGCATGTACTGGGATTCAATTTTAAGGGGATATTTCAGTGCCGTTTGCCAACCGATCCCGATGTTTCAGATGAGCCACGCGGACAGTCGGGTTGGACATTTGCTTACGACAATGAACTGAATTTTGATAGAATAATCAGATTTAATCATCCCGTGGCACATAGATCCTTTACGCCCAGCGTTGGAGTATATGTAAGTGATGCTTACATTGATGATCAACATTTAGATGATTCAATCGTTGGTCAAGCTGTCAACCTTGGACCGGAAAGCTACTTTGATGGAAGTAATGGCGCTGATGGGCATGAACCTATAATAAACTTCGAATTCCATGTAGGAACTGCTAAAGACTTTATCTATTGTAAAGCTAAAAATCCACCAAGAGCTAACGGTGTACATCCCGCAAAAAACCCCTCTACCTATGGATTTTGAAGCTTTACTGAATTAACGAACTGAAGCTTTACAATCAAGCGATAGTGCAATAGATCAAGAGAGACTTAAGAATATCACTCGTTCGTTAAATCGGAGGTATTTGTTTGAAGTTACTTATCAAGGTACATTGAATAAAAACTTCAGATTCAATCCGAATGATTCTGAATTAGTCAAGAACTTGGAACAGAGAAGCTTCGATAGCCTATCTCTAATTGCAGATTTTTACGGTTTTGACGGTGATGGGTTAATCGGGTACATAAATGGCCAAGTGACTGCTGAATTTAGGTAAACCTTTATCTTTATTGACCTGAGGATCCATTTTATTCCGACACACAAGTGGTGAATTCATTACAGGATTGAACATCACTTTGGTCACTTTCGGATTCCTTGGCCACGTTTAAAGACGAGTATATTAATTTAGAACAGGTTTTGGAGGCTGATTCTTCCCAAGCATGGAAAATGAAACTTTAAAGTTCTGTAGGGAAAACAATGAGCTAAACCATCATCTTTGATATGCAATTCATAGAATAAAGCTTTCCTAAAGATCTGTTGCGATCAAAGCATGCAAGAAACTTCTTAACTATTTTAGAAAAGAAGTAATAAGCTGCACAGAAAGCTGCAATATAGTAAAAGTAAAAAAAAGATGATATATATGTAACAAAAAAAGCCTATCTTGATAAAATAAGCGGAGTAACCTTGACAAACCTAATAACGGGAATTTCATGAGGTTGGGAGTCATTCGCTTATCTGAAGGACAGGGATAAAATTCGAGTGGTTTACAAGGCATTAGTCAAATGAAGAGATATAATGAGAATGATATGAGCAATTTGTCTTTGCTTATAGATCCATTGAAGTAAGATAGAAAAGTGCCGCTCCCCTGTATGATCTAAAAATCACTACTTCCCATTACACCAAATCAGTTAAATCAATTCAAAAGTTAAGATATGACAATAAAATAAAGAAAAGGAGTTAAGTTCAGATTGAAGTTATATTATTTTATCCATCTTATATTTATATCCCGTGCCGCCATGTTGTCATATCCTTCAATTGTGTGTGTTATTGATTTGCCGTTTGGAAAAGGTCTATCAAATGGATAGCCCATACCTCTGCTGTCAGGATACCTGTCTCGAGCACCACAGAAGCTCATAGAACCGCAAGTACTATCTTCTCCAACCTTGTCCTTGTCC
>Ga0126304_10000333_pt1 | contig 18113 bp, 13 predicted proteins | sample Plot25_FD_92538 | JGI IMG/M metagenome (GOLD analysis project Ga0126304, IMG submission 92538) | Serpentine soil microbial communities from UC McLaughlin Reserve, CA, USA - Plot25 | ecosystem: Environmental > Terrestrial > Soil > Grasslands | place: USA: UC McLaughlin Reserve, Lake County... | reverse complement strand
ACGTCACCTGCAAGGTCTGGGGCGCTGGCCGGAGGCATGATGTACGCGCCGCCAACCAGAGGCCGCGCCAGGGCGAGCAGTTCCTGGGCGACCTCGACGCCATACTTCGGGGCGTCTTCCGGGGAGAGGGCGGCGAGCTTCTCGCGAACGCGTTTCGGGATGTGTATACCGGGGACCTCGTGGTGGAGGAACTCTGCCTGCCTGGCGCTGCGGAGGGGCATGAGGCCGAGCAGGATGCAGACTCCGTCATCGCCGATACGCTCGAGAGCTTTCTCGAGGGCTCCGATCTCGAAGACGGGCTGCGTCCAGAAGGCGTCGGCCCCGGCCCCGACTTTGCGCCGCAGCTTCTCTATCTCCCCATCCAGGTCTTCGGCAGTAGGGTTGAAGGAAGCCCCGATGAGGAAGCCCGGCGGCTCGCCTATGGGATTACCCGCCAGGTCTTCTCCCCGATTCATTTTGAAGAGGACGTGGATTAAGCCGACCGAGTCGGTGTCGAAGACCGAAGTGGCCTCGGGGTAGTCTCCTATCTGGGCCGGATCTCCCGTGACAGCCAGGATGTTCTTTACTCCCAGGGCCGCCGCCCCGAGGAGGTCGGCCTGCAACCCGATGATGTTCCTGTCGCGGCAGGAGATGTGGGCGACGACCTCGATGCCGGCTTCGTCCTGTACGATCCTGGCCGCCGCCACAGGGTGCATCCTGAGCCTGGCCCGCGCCCCGTCGGAGATGTCTATCGCGTGGACCCCGCGGTCCTTCAGGCGCCGCGCCGCCTCGACGACCTGCGTTATCGTGTTGCCGCGCGGCAGATCTACTTCCACAGTGACGGCGAAGCCGGTGCTGAGCCGCTCTGCGAACTCCGAGACCGGCTCCGCCGGAACTTCCGCCCGCCAGGCCTGCTCGACGACGTCTACCGGGCGGTGTGCCACCTTGCCTTCGACCCTGAAGTCCCGCAGCGCTTCAGAGAGCGCCCTCACGTGGGCCGGGGTGGTCCCGCAGCAGCCGCCCACGAGCCGCGCCCCGGCCGCGGCGAGCTTGACGCCGTACCCGGCGAAATGATCTACATCGCTTTGAAAACGGATGTGGCCGCCGACCAGCTGGGGGAGTCCCGGATTCGGGAGGGCCGCGACGGGGCCAATTTCGTCCGCCATCTGTGCGATGATCTCTACCATCCGTTGCGGACCGACCGTACAGTTCGCCCCCGCAAGTTCGGCCCCCCAGGAGGAGATCTCACGCGCCGCCCTTTCGGGTAGCCCTTCTGCGAGCGTTTCACCGTCCTCGACGAAGGTCTTGTACGCGAGTACCGGCACGCCCAGGTTCTCGACCGCCCCGTAGGCGATCCTCAGCTCGACGAGGTCCGTGAAGGTCTCGAGGAGGATCGCATCGGCGCCGCCTTCGAGGAGCGCTTGGGCCTGCTCCAGGAAAACGCACTTCGCCTGCTCGGAACTTATGGGACCGACCGGGGCGAGTGGTCGTCCGAGCGGTCCGATGGCCCCGAGGACGAGCGCCCTGTCCCCGGCACCCGCGACGGCAGCGGCCGCCTTGCGGGCTAGGCTCGCGCCCGCGGCGTTTACTTCGCGCACCCTCTCTTCGAGGTCGTGGGTCTCGAGCTTGAAACGGTTGGCGGCGAAGGTGTTGGTCTCTATGACGTCGGCGCCGGCCCGTAGATACTCCTGGTGTATGTCGGCGACCATGTCAGGGTGAGAGAGGTTCGCGCGGGCGTAGGGATGGCCGAAGCCGACACCGCGTTCGCCGAGCAGCGTGCCCATGGCGCCGTCTCCGATCAGGACCCGCGTCGCGAGTAACTCTCTCAAGTTCGGACTCAGGAAAAGACCTCTCTCCAATTTCGTCTCACACTTTCACGCGGAGGAGAGAGGCTGTTATCTACGCTTTCACCTCATCTGCCGGAGTCTGCTCCGCGGGAGTTGGCACCTGCCACGAGACGCCAAAGCCTCGCCGGTTGCCGCGGCTTCTCAGGGCCCGTCCCTCCACCGCTCTCGATGAGCGTCATGGCCCTCTTAGGGCCGGTGACCGTGCAATTACAGCACGCTAGCTCCGGGATTTCAATCCGGCAGGTCTACGGGGCAGGGCTGGTGCGCCGGTAGCGAATGCGGTCGGCTATCTCCCTGGGGTCGCGGGCCGCGCACCTGGCCGCATAAAGTAGCTTCCCTGGGCGTGAGATCTGGGCCCTGTGCGAGAAGACGTCGTAGTCGTGGGCCTCGATGCGGTCGAGTATCGCCGCGTACAGCTCGCGCGCCACGACCACGGGGAAACGCCTCCCCCTCGGGATATAGCCCATCCCCTCATCGGCTACGGCGTAGAGCCTCCGCGCCCTTTCTATCTCGAAGCGCATCAGCGCCACGAACCGCTCGTCGACGACGCCCGAGGCGAGGTCCTGCTGCGTATACCCGAAGTGTGCCAGATCCTCCAGCGGCAGATACACCCGACCGCGCCGCCAGTCCTCCCCGATGTCGCGCAGGAAGTTGGAGAGCTGCATGGCTACGCCGAGGGCCTCGGCGTGGCGATCGGCCTTCCCTGCGGCGACCCCTACCACCCTGCACATCATGAGGCCGACGACGGCGGCGCTCCCGTAGGTGTAAACCTCGAGGTCCTCGTACGTCGGGTAGCGGAAGATGCGGGTGTCCATCTTCATGCTGTGCATAAAGGCGGCGATGGTTTTCTTCTCGATATCGCAGGCGCGCACCGTGTCCGCGTAGGCGCGCAGAACGGGGTTGGGGACTTCTTCACCAGAGATAGCCGCCATGGTCTCGGCCTCGAACTCCTCGAGGACGGAGAGCTGGGCTTCGAGGGGCAACTCGTGTGGATGGTCCACGATCTCATCGGCGTAGCGCATAAAGGCGTAGAGGGCGTGAACCCGGGGCCTGACCTCGGCGGGGAAAAGTCTGGTCGAGAAATAGTAGGTTCTGCTGTGCGCCTTCTGTACCCTGCGGCACAGATCGTAACTCTCGGCGAGCGTGAGGCCGCCGTCGAGCTTCTTCCCGCCAGCAGGGTCGAGCCTCAAGTGTCGCCGACCTCGCGCCGTATGCGGTCGGCCACCAGCCTGGCGCCGATGGTTACGAGCGGTACCCCGGTACCGGGCCTGGTACTCGCCCCTACGAAGTACATACCCGGCACGGCCTTCGACACCATGGGGGGTCGGAAGTATCCCACCTGGAAGATGCCGTGCCCGATACCGAACGCGGCTCCCTCCTCCAGGTTGTACTCGTCTCGCCAGTCGAGCGGCGTCCTCACCTTCTCGTAGACGACGTTGCTCCTGTCGAGCCCGCACCGCCGCTCTAGCAGACCGTAGACCTTCTCCCTGAAAGCGTCGCCGTCGCGGTTCCAGTCCACCTCCGGACCCAGGTGCGGCACGGGGACGAGCACGAACAGGCTCTGCATCCCGTCGGGGGCCATACCAGGCTCCGTCTTGGAGGGGACGACGGCGTAGAAGGAGGGGTCTTCGGGTAACCTGCGGTCCTTGAAGATGGCCTCGAAGTTCTCTCGGTAGCGTCCGGAGAGGTAGAAGTTGTGGTGCACCATGTTTCCGAGCTTGCCGTCGACGCCGAGATAGAGCATGAACGCCGAGGCCGTGTACTCCAGCTTCCCGCGCTTTCTTAGCTTGAAGTCCGCGTCCGCCGTCCCGCCGAGGAGCTCGCGGTAGGCGTAGGGCAGGTCCGCGTTGGCGAGGACGGCATCGGCCTCGATCTCGCTTCCCTCTACCAGGACACCACGCGCCCGACCCTTGGTTACGACGACACGCTCGACTTCGCTATCGAGGTGGAATCTTACGCCGAGCTCGGTAGCGAGCTTCTCCATGGCCTCGACGAGCGAATACATCCCGCCTGCGGGAAACCAGAGACCGTCCTCGGCGAGCTCGGTGTAGGGGAGGAGCGAGTAGACCGCCGGCGCCTCGAATGGGGAGAGGCCGAGGTACATCGTTTGCAGCGAGAACGCCTGCCTGAGCTTCTCCGAGGCGAAGAACTTCGAGACCTGGCGGTAGTAGTTGCCCAACGCCTTCGTCTTCGAGAGAAGTCTCAGGTTGCGGAGCCCGAAGAAGTCCCTGGCCCTGTCGAAGTCGCGCTCCACGAACTCCGAGCGTCCGAGGCGGTACTTGTTGCAGGCGTCTTCGAGGAAGCGGTAGAAGCGCGGGGTGACGTCTGGCTCTATGCGTTCGAGCTCCCCTATCAGCTCGGGAAGCGTACGGTGGATGGTCAGTGCGTCGCCGTCGCCGAACGTTACGCGGTAATTGGCGTCGAGCGGTATGAGCCTCAGGTAGTCGTCCAGATCTCGCCCGGCAAAGCGGAAGAGCTCGCGATAGGTATCGGTCATCAGGAGGAGCGAAGGGCCCGTGTCGAAAGTGAAGCCCTGTGCCTCGAGCCTGCCCACGCGCCCGCCGACCCGATCGTTCTTCTCGAAGACGTCGACCTCGAAGTCCGTGGCGGCCAGCCGGATCGCCGCCGCCAGGCCGCCCATCCCGGCCCCTATAACCGCAACCCGCTTGTTCGGCCTGGTCGATGACGCCGCCAGAGCGCCCACCTTCCTCTTCGGAGAGCTTTTCGAGAGTATACGTTGCAGATGCTAACAGCGTTCACCCGGCCCCCGGGTAATGGGACTTACAAGCAAGCAGCTGTCAGCGGTCGGCTTTCAGCATGTCGGCGGCGCGGAGGGTTTCTTCGAGGATTTCGCGGCCTTCGGAGGCGCGTATGAAGCGCTGGTGGGCACCCTGGTACCACCCGATGCGCGGTTCGTCCCAGTGGCGCCAGAGGGCGTAGGCCTGGACCGGCGGCACTACACGGTCGACGACCCCGGCGAAGATGGCCCTGCGCTCGTGCGGCACCACGGGCTGGAGGGCGAGCGGAGAGACCGGACGCAGCAATGCCTTTAGCGTCTCCTCTCGGATGCCCTCGGCGCTCAGAGAATGGGTGGAGACGGCGAGCGCGTTGCTCCAGAACAGGTGTGAGGGATCGACCGCCGGGTTGCCCGCGACGACGCAGTCGAGGTCTTCCTCCAGCGAAGCGAGCAGCGAGACGGCGTAGCCGCCGAGGGAATGACCCAGCGCTCCTATGGCTGTGGCCCCTTCGCTCGCGCGCAGCCAGGAGATGAGCCTCCTGAGGTCCCACATAGCTTGCGCGCCGGTGTGCAGCGTGTCCATGACGTCACCGGAGAGCGTCCGTTCCCCGCTGATGAGTCCCCCTGTATCGCGCGGGCCGTGCATGGGGAGGACGGGCATGATCAGGTTCAGCCCGAGCTCCTCGTGCAGGTACTCGGGCTGGAAGCGGATCAGGCTCTTGTTCAGGGTGCCCATCCTTATGCCATGGACGCAGATGAGCCAGGGTCGCTGCTCGTCCTGGTGGCGCAGGATCCAGGCGTGGGCGGTGGGGTTGCGCCTGTAGGAGAGCCAACGCTCCCGCCCCGGCTCGTTCTCGTGCGGCTCGTAGAGGCTATCGAAGGTGAGGTGTTCGATCTCCCTTCCCTTGTGTTCGATGATCTCGATCTCTGGTTCCTCCAGGGAGGGTGGATCTCTGTGGTAAGTGGCCGGCTCCGAGAACCAGCCCTTCTCATCGAACATGGCGTAGCCTTCTGTCGCCTCGCGTTGGACACGGACGGCGGCCGTACCCACCACGACGGGCCAGCTCGTGAGAATGAGGCCGCACATCATCAGCTCGTTGACCGCGGCCCGTGAGGCCAGCCTGGGACCGGTATCTGGCGCAGGTACACTGGAAGGACAGCGGTGCTGGCCCATGGCCAGGTAGCCCGCCGCGAGGAAGCTTGCCGCCGAACCCAGACCGAGTACGAGCGCGGCCAGGGGTCCGATGAGCAGGATCGCGGGCAAAGACAGAATCGTCCCGAGGACGGAGGCGAGCGCCATGTACTGGAACGTCCTGGTTTCGACGGCCCACAGGAGCCCCGAGAGTCCCGTGCTCAGTAGCAAGGCGCCTGGCACCGCCCCGAGCAAGACCCCAGCCAGACCGCCGCCCGCCGCCAGCCACAGCCAGAGCGCGCCCGTCAGCAGAGGGGCCAACGAGGAGAAAGACCACCACTGCGAGGTTATAGACTCCAGAACAGCGCTGTCGTCGAGGTTACTCTTCTCCCGCTGCTTCTCGTCCATAGACCGACCTCTTCCCGGGGGTTCGACCGGTCTATTCTAGACCTTGCCGCGCCTTGCGGCGATGGGGATGAACTTCACTCGTACTGGACGGCCTCGACGATGTCCTTGCTGGCGGCGGAGCGGGCGGGGAGGAGGCCAGCGAAGACACCTATGAAGAGGCCCGAGAGCAGGGCGGCGAGGGCCGGTAGCTTCGGGTAGTAGAAGTCGATCTCGAATCCTCCCGCGCCCGAGCCCTGGACGAAAAGGTATCCGAGTAGCGAGCCGAGCGCGACGCCGGTGAGGCAGCCGATCAGGCTTATGACGACGCCCTCGTCTATGATGAGGCGGCCTATTTGGAGGCGCGTCGTTCCCACGGCCCTGAGGATACCGATCTCGCGGGTCCGCTCGAAGACGCTCATGGAGAGGGTGTTGACGACCCCGAAGGCCGAAACGGCCACGGAGACGCCCATGATCGCGTAGAAGAAGACGTACTGGCGGTTGAAGTCGCTCTCTATCTGCGCCTTCCACTCGGCGTTCGAATAGAGTGTGAACTGCGGGTAGTCTTCGAGCACTTCGTCTATTCTGCGCGCCAGGGCATCGCGGTCCGAGCCTGGCCTTGCCTTTACGGCGAGAAACTCGCTCTCGGTCTCGTTGAAGTCGCTGGCCAGGATCTCTTTGGAGAGGTAGATGCCCATCCCGCCGCCCACGATGTCGTTCTTGAGGACACCTTCGACCCGATATCTCTTCTTTCCCTCTGGACCGAGCAACCCTATCCTGGACCCCACGCCGAGCTTGCGGTCCTTGGCGAGCTGACTACCAACCAGGGCACCGCCATTTTTCAGCTCGGAGAAGGCGTCAGGCCCTCCGGCGGCGTAGTTCACCCTGAAGATCTCGGGGTAGTTCTGGTCCACCCCGAAGACGACGTTGACCCTCTTGCCATCCCGGCGGAAGGTCGAGGCGATGCTCGTCGTCTTCTCGACACCCTGCACGCGACTGATCTTCTCCGGCAACTTCGCCGAGAAGCCGGCGTCCGAATTCTGTTGCGAGGGCTGCACCACGTAGTCGCTGCCGAGGGAGCCGTCGAGGTAAGCTTTGATCGAACCTAGGAGGCTCCCTCCGAGGGCCGAAAACGCCACGACGAGCGAGATGCCGACCATGAGGGCCGCCGCCGTGAGCGCAGTCCTCCCCCTGTTGCGCGTGGCGTTCGCGGCGGCCATCCTCCCTTCGACGCCGAACAGGAGCCTGAGTACGGGTGAGAACAGTGCCGCGAGCGGCCTGACGAGGATGGGAATTATCAGGGAGATCCCGAGGAAGGCTGCGATGATCGCTGTGATCCCCGATGCGTAGATGAGGCCCCCGAGGTTGGCAGAGAGGTTCTTGGCGAGGTAGTAGATCCAGGGTACCCCGGCACCGGCGAGCACGAGCCCCAGGACGGGTGCAAGTATCGAGGTGCCGCGCGAGGGCCTGGTCTCAGCCGTGGCGGAGCGGGCGCGCATCGCCGTGACGGGGCTAACCCTTCCTGCCTTAATTGCCGGGTAGAGGGCGGCGACGACCGTCACGGCTATGCCAACGACCACGGCGGATACGAGGGCAAAAGGAGAGAGGATCAGGGATGTGATCTCGAACAGGAAGGCCTTGCCGAAGAGGTAGACGAGCCCTCTTGCCATCCCGTACCCGAAGAGCACCCCGAGCAGCGAGCCGAGCACGCCGAGGATCATCGCCTCCACTACCACGGAGCGGGCGATCATCGCCCGCGTCGAGCCGAGGGCGCGGAGCATCCCGAGCTCGCGCGTCCGCTCCAGGATGGTCATGGAGAGGGCGTTGAAGACGAGGAAGGCCCCGACGAAAAGCGAGGTCCCGGCGAAGAAAAGCAGCGCGATCTTGAATCCCTGCAACTGGCCGCTGATCTCCTGGGTGCGCGTCTCGGAACGCTCGGCCTGCAAACCCTCCCCGAGCTGTGTGTTCAGCTCTTTTCCGAGGTCGGAGACGGAGACGCCTTCGGCAGCGTCGACGGCGATACCGGAGATCTGGCCCTGTTTGTCGAAGGCTTTCTGGGCGAAGGGCAGAGGCACCATGCCGAAGGCTAGCCCGCCGAAGGAACCTCCCGGTATCCGCAAGAGCCCGACGAGCTTCAACTCTTTCGGACCTTCCGGCGTACCCACCGTTACCTTCTCACCAATCTTCAGTCCCGCGCTTTTGGCAGAGGCGCCGTCGAGGGTGAGCTCCTTGCCGCTCCGCGGGAAGTGTCCGTCGGTAAGCTCGAAGCCCGTCGCCAGCTTTGCGGACTCAGGCTCGACGCCGAACAGGCGCATGGTCCTGACCTCGGGCAGACCGTTTTTCTGCACCCTGTCGAGGATGAGCGACGAAGAGAGCGAGTAGTACGGCGCGGCCGACCCTACCTCCTCGTAGCCGCGCACGTCTTCGAGTGCCTCCTGGTCGAACCCGCCGCTGCCGCCCGCCGCGGTTACGGTGAGGTCGGCAGATCCGTAGGCCCGCGTAAAAAGTTCCTTGAAGGTGCCCGACATGGTGTCCGAGAGGGTCAGCACGCCGAAGACGATACCTACCCCGAGCACGATGCCGACGGCCGTGAGCAGGGTACGCTGCACCCTCGTGCGCAGATTTCGCAGGCTCAGGCCGGAGAAGCGCCTGAGCTTCACGCTTCCCGTGTCATCGACAGGAAGAGATGCTCGCCGCCGTTGGTGTAGTGTTTGTACAGGGTGTTTCTCCGAAAGCCGGCCCGTTCGTAGACCTGAATCGCCCGCTCGTTGAACGTCGCCACAGAGAGCGTGAAGCGTTCCGGCGCGAAACGCTCCCTCGCGAACTCCAGGCCGGCGAGGAGATAACCGATCCCGAGCCCCTGTCCGGTGAGATCCGGCCTCATACCAAGCCCGACATCGACCGTGGTGCCTTCCCTCTCGAACTGGAAGAAACCGACGAGGACGCCGCTTTCGTCGAAGGCAGAGAAGTAGGCATCTTTCCTGCGCTTCGGGTCGAGCAGTTCCTGGAGATCGTCAGGGTCGCTCGTCGCGTCGTAGAAGTCGTAGGGAGGTTCGTAGTGCCAGCTGGAGATCCGGGTGGCCTCTTCGTCAGTCATCAGCCGGAAGCGGTAGCCGGACCCTGCGTTATCCATCTGGCTCAAGCGTCCTGATGCGTTCGAGGATCTCGTCCTGGTCTGGGTCTATGGCCTCGTCGACCACGCGTCCGTCGGAGAGGAAGACGGCGCGGTCTGATGTGGCCGCGGCACGCGGGTCGTGGGTGACCATGAGTATGGTCTGCTCGAAGCGGGCCGCCGATTCTCTGAGGAGCTCGAGCACCTCGGCTCCGGTCTTCGAATCGAGGTTCCCCGTCGGCTCGTCGGCCAGGATGATGTCGGGGTGTTTGATCAGGGCCCGCGCTAGGGCGACTCTTTGTTGCTCACCTCCGGAGAGCTCGTCCGGCCTGTGCGTACGCCGCCCCGTAAGCTTCACGAGGTCGAGTAGCTCGTCGAGCCTCTCAGCGTACTGGCCTGGCTTCTTGCCGGCGATGAGCACGGGCAAGAGCACGTTCTCCTCGGCGGTGAGCGTAGGGATGAGGTTGAAGAACTGGAAAACGAAGCCCATCCGTTCCCGCCTGAGGAGTGTCAATTTTTTGTCCGAGAGCCCCGAGAGCTCGGTCTTCCCGACGATCACACGCCCCGAAGTAGGCTTGTCCAGGGCGCCCAGGATGTGCAAGAGCGTGCTTTTCCCAGACCCGGAAGGGCCCATGATCGCCGCGAACTCCCCATCCGGAAACTCCAGAGTGACGTCCCTGAGCGCCCGAACCTCGTTCGTGCCCTCCCCGTAGACCTTCTCAAGCCCCAAGGTCTCGACGGCGATACCCGCTCCATTATCCACGACCAGAGTATAGACCCGACGGGGCTTTTGGGGTTTCAGCGAGCCGGAACTAGCGCCCGGAGTGCCTGCTCGGTCCGCCCGGCGTCCTTCTTCGCCCGGAGCCGGCCGAAGATGCCTAGCGCCGCGGAGAGCCGCTTCCGCGCCTTCTCGGGCTCGCTTTCGCGGAGGTGGAGCATACCGTATTCGTAGAGGATGCGGGCTTCGGCGTAAGGGTAGGGCATGGGGCGCGCCCAGGACAGGGCTTCCTCCAGCGCCGCGGTCGCCTCTTCGGTACGTCCCTGCGTCGAGAGGACCCTCGCGCGGACGCGCAGCTCCTCCACGCCGTCTACCCGGTTGCGGGTGCGTCTGGCTCTGGTCAGGGCGAGGTACGCTACCTCTTCGGCCCCGGCCGGGTCGCCCGTGTCAGCGTGCGCTTCCGCCAGGGCCGAAAGCAACACGATCTCGTAAAACGACGTCAGGTCCGAGAGGTCCGGCCTGCGCCCCAGGCGGGCTCTCGCCTCGGTGGGGCGGTCTTGCAGCACGTCCATCTCCGCCAGCCGGGACTCCGCGTATCGCGTCCCCTCGCCGTTGCCCGCTTCCCGGGCGAGGGAGGCGGCGTCCGAGAAACACTGGTTGGCGTCCTCCCACGCCCCTTGCGCTTTGCGCAGGACGCCCAGGTAGGCTGACGGCAGGTAGACCGTGTTATGAACCTGAGCTGAGGGTGGCGGCCGCCTGCTGGAGGAAGAGGCAAGCAAACGCCACGAAGTGCAACCCTGCCACCGTCTCGGGCAGCCGCTCGTAATCCTTCACCAACTGCCGAAAGCGCGATGCCCACGCGAAATCCCTCTCCACTACCCATCTCCTTGGCAATAGCACGAAGCCGCGCTTGGCTTCCTCGTGCTTGACCACTTCGAGCCTGATGCCGTGCTCGGCGGCGAACCCCGCTGCCCTTTCGCCCGTGTATCCCTGATCGACGTAGGCCAACTCGACGTGCTCTCCGGTCGCTTCTTGGATCTCCTCGCAGAGCTTTCTCACCTCACTTCGGTCATCCTTGTTGGCAGGGCTCACTCGCAGGGCGAGCAGGTGTCCTAAAGTGTCCACCGCAGCGCGCACTTTCGATCCCTTCTTGCTCTTGTGTCCGTCGTAGCCGCCCCGAGGAGCACTCTCCGGGGTGGACCTGAGGGTGCGCGAGTCGAGTATGGCCGCCGTAGGGTCTGAGACCCTCTCCTTCGAAAGCCGCAATAGCACGCGCAGATCGTGGACTATCTCCTCGAAGACGCCCGCTCTTATCCACCGCTGCGTCTGTTGGTAGAGCGCCTCCCTTGTGTAGGCAGGTCGTGGGGCATGTATCTCCACGCCGAGCCGGTGCGTACGATCCACCTCAGCCCGTTGAAGACCTCGCGCAGATCGTACTCGCGTTGGGGTGCGTCTTCGTGCAGGAGAGCGAGGTAAGGAGCCACGAATGCCCACTCTTCGTCTGAAACATCGCTTGGGTATGGTTTTCGAGTATCCAGGCCCAGATGCTATCGTGCCCGAGCTAAAGTTCATAACACTCTCTAGTAGAGAGCCCATGGCCTGCACCACCTCGCCCTGGGCTCTTCCGTGGACGGGACGCGCCACACATCCTGGGCCAACACGCGACGGGGATGTCGCTGATGCTCTGCGTTTGTAACACTTCGATCGCGCTGTTACACTATCCGCGTAATCCTATAAGCCCCTGCTTCTTCCGCAAGCGAAGAAGCCGACACTAGACCGGAGGAGGCAACCATCGACACTTACGAAGCCATGCTCATAGTGATCCCCGAGCTCGACGAGGAGCAGGTCGAGAACACCGTAGGGCGTTTTCGTACGATCATTGAGCGCACGGGCGGTGAGGCTGGGGAGCCGAACCACTGGGGCCGCCGCAAGCTGGCCTACGAGATAGACCACCGCACGGACGGTTTTTACGTGGTAATGGAGTTCACCGCGGGCGAGCGCACCCTCGTCGAGTTGAAGCGCATCCTGCGCGTCTCCGACGACGTGCTCAGGCACATGGTCGTGAAGCTCCCCCCGAGCTACGCACACAAGCCACTCCCAGAGCCCGCCGAAGTTACGGCCTGAATATTACGGAGGTAAGGAATGGGTAGGAGAAGAAACGGGCCGCCCCGTGGGGGACGGCCACCGAAGAGCAAGCCTTGCGTGTTCTGCAAGGAGAACGTCGCCTACGTCGACTACAAGGACTACAACATGCTGCGGCGGTTCATCTCCGACCGTGGCAAGGTCAGGGCCCGCAGGGTTACGGGCCTGTGCCCACAGCACCAGCGGGAGGCCGCCTCGGCGATCAAACGCGCCCGTGAGATGGCGCTCTTGCCCTACGTGGTGGGGAGGTAGGAGCCGTGCAGGTAATACTGAACCAGGATGTGGAGAAAATCGGGCAGCGCGGCGATATCGTGGACGTGAGCCGCGGCTACGTGCGTAACTTCCTGGTCCCGCGCGGCCTCGCCGAGGTGGCGACGCCGGGCAAGCTGGAGGAAGCCCGCCGCGCTATGGAGGAGTCGGAAGATAGGAACAGGCGCCTCGCCGAGAGGGCCGAAGAGATCTCCGGCATACTCAACAAGAGCGTGATCACGATCGAAGCCCGCACCGGCGAAGACGAGCGTCTGTTCGGTTCGGTCACCGCAGCCAACATCGCCGACGCCGTCGAGCGGGCGCGCGGTATCCGCCTCGACAGGCGCCGCATCCGTCTCGACGAGCCCATAAAGGCCCTCGGCACGCACCAGGTGCCCATCCAGGTCCACGGCGAAGTCGAAGCGAGCGTGAAGGTGATCGTCGTCCCCAAACTGTAGGGGTGGGTTTCAAACCCGCCCAATGCGACAATCCCACCCGAGCGCGTGTCCGGGTGACGATTGTGCACGGGCGGTCAATGTAGGGGCGTTTCAAACCTGTCCCTACCGAGATTCGTGCGAGGGCGTTTCGCGAAGCGCCCCTACATCTCAACCACAGGTACAGGCACATTCTGAACCAGAACGTTAGGGCTCCCGCCTTGTAACGGGGGCCTTTTTGCTGCATGCTGGTAGGTTATGGAACGCCGGGGGAGGATGCGTAGTGTAGAGACCGGGGCTGAGGCAGCCCGGGTACCGCCGCACGACCTTGATGCGGAGCGGGCTGTAATAGGTGCGATGCTTGTCTCGGAGACGGCCGTCGCCGCGGTCGCGGAGCGGCTTGGTGCCGAGGACTTCTACTCCGAGGTGCACAGGATCATCTACGGGGCCATGATGCGCCTCTACTCGCGCGGCGAGCCCATTGACCAGCTCACGCTCACCAACGAACTACGCAGCGTCAACGAGTTCGAGAGGATTGGCGGTAGGCCCTACGTATTCCAGATCGTCGAGAGCGTCCCGACGGCTGCGAACGCGGGCAGGTATGCGGACATCGTGCGCGGCAAGGCGCTCTTGCGCGCGATCATAGACGTCGGGAGCCGCATCACCGAGGACGCGTTCAGGGAGCCCGAAGATGTGAGCGAGGCGCTCGACTCGGCGGAGCAGCTCGTCTACGGTGTCTCGAATCGGACGCTCAGGGAACATCTGGCGCCCGTCTCCGAGCTCGCGCCCGGCGCCCTGGAGATGATCCAACGCCTCTACGAGCAGGAGGGTGAGATAACAGGCGTCGAGACGGGCTTCGAAGACCTCGACCGCCTCACCACAGGCTTCCACAAGAGCGACCTGATCATACTCGCCGCGAGACCGGCGATGGGTAAGTGCCTGAGCGCGGACGCCGAGATCATCCTCGACGACGGTAGCGTCAATACTATCGAAGAGATCTACTCGAGCCGAAAGGGTCACCTGATGACCCTCGTCGGAAACCTGAAGTTCTCCTGGACACGGCCCGGTGCCTACATCAACGATGGCGTCAAACCGGTATTCAGGGTCAGGACGCGCCTCGGGCGTGAGATCAAGACCACCATCACCCACCCGTTCCTCACGGTAGGAGGATGGCGCAAGCTCGGCGAGTTGTCGGTCGGCGACCACGTCGCGGTCCCACGCCGGATGCCGGTCTTCGGCCGCGAGCCGCTCGGTACACACCGCATGAAGCTGCTCGCCTACATGCTCGGCGACGGCAACATGACGGGCGGCGTGCCGCGCTTCACCAACGCCAATCCCGCCGTACGTGAGGACTTTACCCAGGCAGCAGACGAGTTCGGCAGCCTCGGCGTGCGGGAGGAGACCCCGGGTGGCACGCGTACGCCTTCTCTATGCATCTACGCCGACCGGATGGTCGTGCGGCGGCACCGGCAGACTTTCGCCAGAACCTTACGCCAGGCGGTCCTGGAGTCGCGACGCCCGGCTGGAGAGATAGCCGGCCGTGTTGTGGTCAGCCCCGCTTCATTGACCCACTGGACGCAGGGCAAGACCGTCCCAAATGCTGCCAATTCCCTCCGGTTGCGTGAGGTACTGGCCGAAGATTCCGTAGAGCTAGACATCACCGGTCTCGATCGGGCGCGCAAGAACGTGCCGAACGCACTGCGCCGGTGGTTGGATCAACTTGGTGTGTGGGGATGCGCAGCCAGAGACAAGTTCGTACCGGACCCCGTCTTCCGTGCTCCCCGCGAAGAACTGGCGTTGTTCCTCAACCGCCTGTTCGCGACCGAAGGATGGGCGACGGTTCTCGCCAGCGGTCAAGCCCAGCTCGGTTACTGTACGGTCAGCGAGAAGCTCGCCAGGCAGGTGCAGCACCTGCTCCTGAGGTACGGTGTTATCGCCGCCCTCTGCGAGCGGTCGGTGAAATACCGCGGATCGCGGCGTCAGGCCTTCCAGTTGAACGTCACCGATCCCGGATCCATCCGAGCGTTCATCGAAGAGATCGGCATCTTCGGCAAGGAAGCGGCCGCCGAACGCGTTGCCCGCGCGCTCGAAGGCAAGCGTCGCCACGCAAACAGGGACCTCATACCGCGCGAAGCCTGGAGGCTCATCGACGAAGCGCGCGGCGGAGAGTCATGGGCCTCGTTGTCCCGCCGGATGGGGTTCGGGCCTGGCCACAATCTGCACTTCGGTACGCGAGCCCTCTCGCGCGACCGGATGAGCCGCTTCGCCGAAGCGTTGGAAGATCAGAGACTGAGAGACCTCGCGGATAGCGACGTGTACTGGGACGAGATCGTCAGTATCGAGCCGCTCGGATTGGAACAAGTCTACGACCTGACGATCCCGGGTACGCACAACTTCGTCGCCAACGACGTCTGTGTCCACAACACCGCCATGGCCCTTAACGCCATCTGGCATGCTTCTGGCGAGAAGAAGAGGCCCGTGGCGATCTTCTCCCTGGAGATGAGCAAGGAGCAGCTCGTGCAGAGGCTCATCTCGCAGACCACGCGCATCCCCGCGCAGGATCTGAGAAGCGGCAACGTCAAGGCCGAGGATTGGCCGAAGTTGGTGCGGGGGGTAGCGGAGGTCAGCCGTGCTCCCATCTGGATCGACGACACCGCGGGCGTCACGCTCATGGAGATCCGGGCCAAGGTCAGGCGTCTCGCCAGCCAGCTCAACGTCGCCAGCGAGATGCCGCTCTCGCTCGTCGTCGTCGACTACCTGCAACTCATGGTCGGACAGGGCAACCGTGCCGAGAACCGCCAGCAGGAGATCGCCGACATCAGCCGCGGCCTCAAAGTCCTCGCCCGCGACCTCGACGTTCCCGTCCTCGCCATAGCCCAGCTTAGCCGCGCCGTGGAAGCCCGCCACGACAAACGTCCGCTCCTGTCAGATCTTCGTGACTCGGGCGCAATCGAGCAAGATGCAGACATGGTGATGTTTTTGTATCGAGATGAATACTATAACTCCGAGTCCGATGACAAGGGTATCGCCGAGGTCATCGTGGGCAAACACAGGAACGGGCCGACAGGCAAGGTCCAGCTGGCCTGGCTGGAGCAGTACACCAAGTTCGCCTCCCTGGCGCGCCGAAGATAGAGTTATTGGCTGGCTCAGCCAGCCAATAACGGCATCAGGTTTCAGGCATCAGCAGCACGCGGCTACTCGCGAGAGCTACCCTCCAGCCCATCGCGACACGTGGCTACGCCATTTCCAGAAACGCAATATAGAACCGTAGATTTTTGCCTCTGGTGACAATACGAACTAGGGGAACCTTCCATTCGAGCCAGTTTGCCCTGCCCTAGCCTAATTGGAGCCTGAAGCCTATTTGATCGGCGCTCCCATTGCGTGGTAGCCGCCGTCGACGTGGATGAGTTCTCCTGTGGTGGCGGGCCAGAAGTCGGAGAGCAGGCTGACCACTGCTCTTCCGACGGGTTCGGGGTTGGTCGTCTCCCAACCCAGGGGTGCCTGGCGGGTCCACTCGCCTTCGATCTCCTCGAAGCCGCTGATACCTTTGGCGGCGAGGGTTTTGATCGGGCCTGCCGAGACGAGGTTGACCCTGATGCCGCGTTCCCCGAGGTCGCGGGCGAGGTAGCGTGAGGTGCTCTCCAGGGCGGCTTTGGCGACACCCATCCAGTCATAGGCGGGCCAGGCGATCCTGGCATCGAAGTCAAGGCCGACCACGGAGGCTCCTGATCCCAGGAGGTCGATGAGTCCGACGGAGAGGGCCTTCAAGGAGTAGGCCGAGGTCTGGACGGCGGTGGCCACGGAGGGCCATTCCGCGGACAGGAAGTTGCCTCCGAGGGCGTCTTCGGGGGCGAAGGCAATGGCGTGGACGATTCCATCGAGTTTGCCCCAACGTTCTCCGAGGTCTTTGGCCACTGCTTCTATGTCCTCCGGTTTGTTCACGTCGAGTTCGAGGATGGGGGGTTCGGGGTCGAGGCGTCTGGCCGTTCGCTCCGTGAGGCTTCTGGCGCGGCCGAAGCCGCTCAGAACGATCTCCGCCCCCTGCTCCTGGGCCAGCCGGGCCGCCGAGTAGGCGATCGAGCGCCGATCCAGGACACCCGTAACCAGTACCTTCTTGCCTTCGAGCAATCCGCCCATGGTGCCTCCTGTTTCTCGTACCTTCGCAGAGTCCGGCACAGTCTAGGGAATGGGCGGTGTCGTCGCCAGAGGTGAGGGGCGTGGCGTGTCGGGAACTCGAGGGCGAACCCGTGATTAATCGGTGCCAGAGCGGGTAAGAGAAATAGCGGATAACATAGGGGAAGTATTGAGAGGGAAACCCGTTTTCAGAGCAGGCCAGATGTAAGCGTTTCGCATGCCTTCCGCCGTGAGGGCGGCGCATAGATGAGGACACACAAGGGAAGGGAGTACAGAGATGGCTGAAGACACACAGGTTCGCACTTACGAGCCTCCCGAGGGATTCGCCCAGGAAGCGAACGTGAATGACGCTTCTATCTACGAGGAGGCCGAGAGAGACTACGAGGGTTTCTGGGCCGAGCGGGCCGGAGAACTGCACTGGTTCAAAGAGTGGGACAGGGTACTCGACTGGGATCCTCCGGAGGCCCAGTGGTTCGTCGGCGGCAAGCTGAACGCCTCGTACAACTGCCTGGACTACCAGGTCGAGCAGGGCAGGGGGGACAAGACGGCGATCCTCTGGGAGGGGGATGAGCCTGGCGACAACAGGACCTTCACCTACTCCGAGCTGAAGGCCGAGGTAGAGAAGTTCGCCAATGTTCTCAAGGGCCTCGGGGTCGAGAAGGGTGATCCTGTGGCGATCTACCTGCCCATGATCCCCGACCTTCCCATCGCGATGCTGGCCTGCGCCCGCATCGGGGCCCCGCACTCTGTCGTGTTCGGCGCCTTCTCGGCTGACTCCTTGCGCGACCGCATCAACGACTGCGAGGCGAAGGTTCTCGTCACCGCCGACGGCGGGCCCAGAGGAGGCAAGGTGACGCCCTTGAAGGCCAACGCCGACGAGGCCCTGCAAGACACTCCCTCCATACAGAGCGTGGTCGTCGCGCAGCGTTCGGGCGAGGACGTAAACATGGTCGAGGGTCGCGACAGCTACTGGAACGATCTGATGGAAGGGGCGGACGAGGAGTGTCCGGCCGAGGAGATGGACTCCGAGGACATCCTATTCATCCTCTACTCTTCCGGTTCGACGGGCAAGCCCAAGGGCATCGTTCACACCACGGGCGGCTACCTCACGCAGGTCAAGGCCACGACCAGGTGGGCTCTGGATGTCAAGGATGACGACGTCTACTGGTGCCAGGCCGACATCGGCTGGGTCACGGGTCACTCCTACCTCGTCTACGGCCCTTTGAGCAATGGGGCGACCACCGT
>Ga0126304_10000332_pt1 | contig 18168 bp, 27 predicted proteins | sample Plot25_FD_92538 | JGI IMG/M metagenome (GOLD analysis project Ga0126304, IMG submission 92538) | Serpentine soil microbial communities from UC McLaughlin Reserve, CA, USA - Plot25 | ecosystem: Environmental > Terrestrial > Soil > Grasslands | place: USA: UC McLaughlin Reserve, Lake County... | reverse complement strand
GCACCAACCTGTATCTTAGCTGGCTGGCTGCCCCGTTTAGTAGAGATAATGACAAAAGGTTCCGGCATGCTACTCTTATCGTCTAGCCAATAGCCGACCCGTTGTGTGATGTCCTCCCTGTGTAGTTTGCTGTACGCTGCCCAGATAATCTGATGCTGATTAAGCTTTTCAAGCGCACGCTTGTAAAGGTTAACCTCCCTAACGTCTTCAATGGTAGACATGGTACTCCTATAGTAGAAGGGGCTTGTCAGGCCCCCTCAGTTACTTGTTACTGCTACATCATGCTGTTCAGGACTTCCTCGGTGATGAAGGCAGTCTTCTCGTCCTTCAGTAAAGCCTTGACCTTATGCGTATGTAGATACTTATCTACATTGTACATTACCTCAATCTCAACCTCATCATAGGTATGCATGTCTGGTTCTACTTCCTCAGGCGTTACCTGCCAGTGACCTAACACTTCTGACTCTGGCGCCAGCTCCAGTAAGTAGTCAAACTCTGCTTCCTTCAACTCTTCTACCGTAGTACACTTGCGAACAACATAATGGATACTCATATCGCTACCTCCTAAGATTTATTTAATAAATACTAAAAAATTGAGTCAATATGTTAAAGCTATTGCTACTGCCGTCCGCCTACCGGCGGCGGATCGTTAAGTCCAAGCGCATTCTCTATCTCATCTCTATCTTTGTGAGGACCACACCAGTATCGAACTTCTCCTTCATCTGGCCCTACTTCTATCGCCTCCCTTAGTTCATCTTTGTCTTCTATATCAAGCTCGTGCCACAGACCTTCACTGTCGACCATAACCATTGCGAAGTATTTGTCTCCGCCTTCTTCTTCTTCCCAGTGCAGTACATGAAAGCGTACTCCTTCTGCAGATGACTTGAACAAAGTCTTCTTCACTTTGTACTCTTTATGACGCTCGTCCATATCGCTACCTCCTAAATAGAATTTTTATATAAGAATTTATTGAGTCAAAGTGTCACAAAGGAATCCGAGTGGACCAAGTTACTTCGCGACACTACCATGTAATGATCGGAGCCATGACAACCAGGGATACCACCTGCCCTTCTCTATATGTACTACCAGTTAATTCTACTTGTACAGTTCCGTCTTGTCCAATCTGTAGCTTATAAGATGTGTCCAGCATCTTGTACTGTAACGCTAATGCGATAATAACTTCATTGATCTGCTTACCAGTAATAGTAAGCTTGCGGGTAGTCATATAAACCTATCTGAGGGGCCTAAGCCCCTCTGTTACTTTCTACTGTTATGTTAAAGGTTGGCGTAATATATCATCGCTCCCATTATTACCCAGAACAGAACGATGGCCCTAACTGATGCCCATGCGCTGTTTGGCTCCTTTACAGCGCTCTCCAAGTCTTGTTGTGTCCCTAGGCATAGGAACAAGAAGTATAAGAAACCGACGATGATTAAGCCAAGTAGCTCGTTCATGTTACTTACCGTTGTATTGCTGTTTAATTTCTTCGTTAAGTTGTTGTTCTAGATGAGTCCTCATCCGCTTACATGATTTGTTACAGTCGTCTAGTGCTGCTACTAGTTGTTGTAGTTCCTCGATGTTATCTGATATCTCACCATCTTGTACAGTACCTAAGGGTATCTGCTGATCGTAGTTATGCAGTAGTCGTAAGCTTTCTTTCAATGTTCTGCTCACAGATGCCCACCTACACAATACTAGATAGGCCTCCTCTGAAATGTTAATAGTTTGATACGGAGGCCACAATCCATCTACTGAACGCTCTTGCTTCACTGCTGGTAACATCTTCGTACTGTCGGTCATATACCTTACCTCCTAATAATTATTTACTTATATAAATTTATTAAGTCAAAAAGTAACAGTCATTGTTACTGGCTCCAAAGTTAATGTTTAGGTTCCACGCCACGTATGTAATCTACGTAACCACCTTCATGATAAACCAATACTGCCTCCCAAGTAGGTAGATCGTATACGTATAAGTCCTTAGCAGTGATAAAAGTAAAGAGAACTGAACCCCAGTGTAAGGTATCAAAAGCATGGATTCGTTTGATTGACTGCAAGTCAGCATCAAATGCCTTAACGACTTGCAGAGGTACTCCGGGGAAGTTACTAATAAATTCCTCTTCAGACCACTCCTCCTCACTAAAGGTACACCAATCCTGCAGAGTTGCATAATCTTTATCAGGATGGGCTATACTATGGTAGAACACATTCGTTTTCCCACCCTTAGCCATCTCTGCAGCCCAGTAGTTAAACTGTATCTCAGTTAGTAGTTGAACCTTACCTTCAATACGTCTAGGCAACATAAACTTACTATGCAATGTGAACTCCTGTGGGGCCCGTAGGCCCCATTACTTATTACTTGTTACCAAATGCTTCTTGATACTCTATCCAGTTGTCGCTAACTGTTACGGTCCACCATATAGTAATAGATGCTATCTCTAAGGCTAGACCGCCTATATGAGGTCTCAGTCTACGTGCCCATAAGTCTGCATCAAATCCCAAAGTCCTCCATTCCCGAGCCTCTTGATAGAGTTGCTTAGCTAAGTCATCAGGTAATGTAGGCAGACTACCAATGAACTCAGCCTCAGTGAAGTTCTCAGCATCTTCTACAAGATTCTGCTTCTCATCCTCCCATTCAGTACAGTAGTAATAGAAAGCATTCAGACTCTGAGCCGTGTCTACCTGTGCCTGCCAGTAATGAAATTGTGCTTCAGTTAGTAACTCCTGTTCTTGAATAGTTATCTTACCTGATTTGGCTACATATGTGACCTTAGGGAACATTTGCCAAGGGTGATCCATTCTAGTTACTCCTATAAGTTAAGTGTTTTTGTTATGTGTTACCATACTACAAATTATTTAATAAATACTAAAAAATTGCGTCAATAAGTTAATGGCCTGTTGGTGGTATAGCGCACTCTCGGCACATAATCCACTGCTGATTGCCATTAGAGGTATACCTCTTCTTCCGGTTGTCTTTAGATATGACCTTCGTCTCAGCAAGTATCATTGTGAAGAAGCTCTCACCTACTTGTAAGTCTTCTAAGTTCTTCTTACAGACGCTGCATATAAGTTGTTCATTCATATTACGAGTCCTATAAGTAAAGTGTCGGTGTGGAATACAGGCTGGCTTGTTACCAGCCTGTAATGTTACTTGTTAGTTATTGAAGCCGCTAATATCCATGAACTCGTCTACTGTATCGAAGTGTGGATGTACGTTGTTCTCCCAGCCAACGTCATGTACTAATGTTAGTAGTGATGTTAGTAGCTCACGCTCTTTGTCCCACTCACCGTCTGGAGTCTGTATTGTATAATCAACGTAACAGATCCATTCCTTGAAACGTCCTATTAAATCCTCGACCCTGCTATCAGGTGTCTCGATCATGAACATTGCATTCCACAGTACGTCAGTGTATTGTCTAGCAATAGACACTCGGTATGTTTCATCAAAGCCCTCAATGATCTGCTCCAAGTAGTTGTCACGTGAAGCATCTTTGTATCTATCATCAGCAAATGACATAGTATATATCTCCTGTCTGTTAAGTCAGGCCGGCCATGTTACACATTATTATTATTTATAAATACTAAAAAATTGAGTCAAAGTGTCAAATTGCAATCCGGATAGGCAGAGTAATCCCTTGACACCCTGATTGTTACTATGCATTAGTCGTTCTCGAACCGGATGTCGTTGTCTAGGAACAAGTCCATCTTACGTACTGATGATGTACCTTTAAGAGCATACATACACCTGCCGCCACTAGCCCTGTAGGGAGGATTCATCTCCGCATCATCAGCGTCAGGCATATCTGCTAGAATAAGTCGTGCTAATGTCTCAATAAGGAAAAAGTCTAACTTCATAGTATATATCTTCGTAGTTAGATTGTTATTATGTCAAAGTGTCACTATTATTGCACACTCGGGGGCCCTCTTATACTCTTCATACTAGTCCTTAACAGCAACTGCATAGCCATATCATGAACACTATGAACATTACAATAGTAAATGGCATGGTTGTACCTGTATAGATACAGACACCTTCGTGTCTGTATCTATGTTACTTGTTACTTGTTAACGGTTGAAATGATACCACTTGCGCGGACGCATCCAGTACACCAGCTGTACATGTCCTGACTTCAATGTCGACACCGCGTCTAAGACAGATGCTACAGCTACTAATGATACAGCACCTGCTCCAATCGCTGATCCAACAAGTCGCGTTGCTGGTACTACATACGTAGCTGCTACAGACGCTATCGATGCTACGATGTGTAGTCCAGCAGTGAACTTTTCAGTCTTTGTCATAGGTCGTTCAACAGTCACGTGTGCACAATGCACGTGGCCGTTATCAGTCTCATCATTAAACGTTACTGGAATGTTGTGCTTTGACATAGTATATATCTCCTGTCGTGTTAAATAGTACCGGCCATGTTGAATGTTATCAAATTTATTATTTTATAAATACTTTTTTATTGAGTCAAAATGTTAATGTTATGGGGCCCGTAGGCCCCGTTACTTATTACTTGTTACCGCCAAGACTTGTATGTATACCTGCTACCTGCTAAGAACTCTATGCAGATACGCTGTAGTAAGCAGATCTCTTTCTCATCTGTGATCGGTGGGTTCATACTACAGTACTTATGTACAGCTTCAAGTACTGTTTCAGGTGTAGCTTCGAACTCGTGCCAAGTGGCTCTAGTACCAATTGCACTCAGTGTCTGAAACAGATGTGAGTAGTGTTGTTCGTCGTACTCTTGTCCGCTGACGATCGCTAGCTCTGCATCAACGATGTTAAGATACTCTGGCTTACCGTCTTCGCGTCTAATGAACTCGTAATTTACTGGCATGTCACTACCTCCTATTCACTATTTATAAATACTATTTTTTTGAGTCAAAATGTCAAAGTGTTGATGGGACAGGCGTATAGTAGAGCGACACGGGTCCGAATCCGAGTCTCTGCTACTGAGTAGTTACTAGCTGCACTGTTGTGCAGCTAGTAACTGTTACTTTATGCTATGTCTAGACGTGTGCGATGTACAACGTACCGTCACTATGTACCATCTTCTTGTAACATGACGCCCACTGTGCGTGTAAGCAGTCACCGACTTTGAAGTATGCTACACTCGATGACATAGTCGGAAACACAGTCATCAGTTCATTTCTGAGACTGTTAAATGTAGCTGCTGAGCCACGTGGTATCTTTGACAATATCACTTTCAATGCGTCACGTGTACCTGCAAATTGTACTGTACGTGATGTTGCTGACTTTGCTACTAACTCAGACGCTGAAATAAATGTAACTGCTGACATAGTATGTATCTCCTGTCGATGTTAAATTGTTATGTTACAAGTTAATTAAAAACTAATTATTTAATATATAAATTTTATCGAGTCAAAATGATTGAGCTCCAGTCCATATGCTGCCTCCCTGGCAGGGCAATAGATAATAAATATAGTCACTGTCGGATGTAGCTGCTACAGCTTGTGTAGCAGCTACAGTTACTTTCTACTTCACTTCAAAGTCGCTCAAGTCTAAGTCTTCGATGTCGAAATATGTCACCTCTCCAAGTCCTTCTGCCTCCAGTATTGCTTCGTAGTCAATCGTCTTACCTGCTGCGTTCATGTACACGGTTTCCACTGTACCGTTATCGTCCACGACCCGCGTCTTACGATATAGATCTTTGTCACCGAATGTAGCACCCAACATGCCCAAGTTAGTCTGTATCTTCGCACGTGGATGATAACGTCCATATGCATCTCGTGGCTCTCTCGTCTTGATGCAAAGCCACAATGCTTCTTCGACTCGTGTCCAACTTGACTCTACTGGTGCTAACTCCGTGTACTCGATATCTGACATCTGCTCGTTAAAGTGTAACTGTTCTAGTCCAGCTGCTGCCTCCAGATTCCGTCCGCCCTTGTTCTTGAACTGTGTCTTCATCCACATCCGCTCTCCTGCTCGCTGTCCCCTCATTCCACGTCTGTGACTCGGATGATTACTGTCCTTTGCTACTAAACTGCTCATGTCGATAAATGTCAAGTCACTCATAAAATTCCTCCATTAAAAAATTATAGAATATTTCGAATAGTGACATCAAGGAAACGTCTAAAGTCATACTAAAATAAATATTCTCCTATGCTGCTGTTACAGTGTTTGTTAATACGTCACGCGCCAGTGTCAATCATGGTGGCCCTTAAGCTGTCAGTATGGCAAAGTGTCCTCCAGTGTCATTTGTTAACTTTTGCGTCAAAGTGTCGCGTCATGATGTCATGTCGCTATCCGTGTTATGTCGCGTAGCTATCCTTGGCACCCCCGTATAGTCATAGTCACACGGGTCCGAATCCGAGTTGTGCTTTGTTTGTTCACTTCCTTCCTACCTATTAAATATATGCCTCACAATCCATCGTGCCGTCATAGGTGTCATAATTAATCCTGCTGTCAACCAAATAATCGTTCCCGTACACTCAGTTACTGCAAACCACATATCCATGTCATGTCTCCTATATAAAATCCGATATAAATGACTAGGGTTCTAATCCTAGTTACTTATTGTTTTGCTTTGGGAGTCATTTCTGACTCCCTCAGCTTACTTTATATTAGTTGATTCCGATGTCAACTAATTTGTCTGCCTCCTCGTCCTCCTCGCTAACCGCTACCTCCTCTGCCTTTTTATTTGCAGCTGCTGCCCCCACTTGGCTATTAAAGATGATCACGTATCCATCTTTGCTGTGCTGCATTTTGACTAGGTGCTGACACCACCCCCTCAACCCCTTTCCCCCTTTGAACAAAATCTGGATACGTAAGTACGCCTTCTCCAGGTTCAGTCCAAACTCGTCACACAACATCTTGGCCACCTGATTGAGTGCGACGCCTTGCTGCGGTGGAATCGAGAGCAGAAGTTCTTTGACTCTGCTTCCGATGTCACTATGCTTGGTAGTCACATTCTTGGTCGAGGACGTTGCGGAAAGGTCGCTGCTGTTGATGAAAGACAAAGACATAGTGTATCTCCTATTGGGTTAAATTGTTGGTTGTGACGTGGCGTTCCAAAATCCCTATATACTAGACATAGGGTTCGAATCCTAATGACTCGATCCGCTGGTTAGTAACTCCCCAGCTGTCAAATCCGATATAAATAACAATGTTTGAAATCCTAGTGATTTCTTGTTTCGCTTTGGGAGGCACTTTCGTGCCTCCCTTACTTTATACTTTAGTTGATTCCAATGTCAACTAATTTGTCTGCTTCCTCTTCGACCTCCTCTACCTCTTTCTTTTGAATCACTGCACCCGCCACTTGGGTGTTGAAGATGATTACGTAACCATCTTTCGAATGTTGCATCTTCACCAGATGCTGACACCATCCCCTCAAACCTTTGCCGCCTTTGAAAAGAATCTGGATACGAAGGTAAGCCTTTTCGAGATTCAATCCGAACTCGTCACACAATACCTTCGCCACCTGATTCAGTGCCACCCCCTGTTGAGCTGGGATGCTTAAGAGCAACTCTTTCACCCGGCTCCCGATGTCACTACGCTTTGTAGTAACATTTTTGCTGGTGGACACGGTCTGAAGATCGGTGCTGCTGATGAATGATAAAGCCATGATGTCATCTCCTATTAGGTTAAATTGTTGGTTGAAAAGTGACTATCCTAAATCCCTATACATATGACTAGGGTTCTAATCCTAGTTGTGCATCAACTGGTTAGTCACTTCCCAGTTGTTACTTTTTAGTTAATATAATCTTGCACTACCATCGTCACTTGCACTTGCTTTTTTGCTTGCCTCCTCGCTTTAGCATTTGCTACTTTATTTTGAATCAGGTCAGTTGCGTGACAAGCTACGCCTGCCATCCAAAAGCCCACAATTGTACGTGCAACCACTTTCACCGTCACATGCACTACCGTACCAACAATAATTCCAATCATGTCATACTCCTATAAAGTTACGGGCGTTTGTTGAAAAGTTAGAAACCTGATATAAATGACTAGGTTTGATATCCTAGTGTCTTATCAACTGGTTAGTTACTTCCCAGTTGATGTTTGTTAGTTAATATAATCTCTCACTACCATTGTTGTCACTACTTGCTCCTTCTTCGATTGCCTCCTCGCTTTAACGTTTGCTACTTTATTTTGAATTTTGTCTGCCACCATACACCCCACTCCCGCCATCCAAAGTCCCGCCCACGTCCGCACAACCACCTTCGCCACGATACCAATAATAATTCCACTCATGTGATGTCTCCTAAAAGTTGCTGCAGTTTGTTGAAAGTTAAAATCCGATATAAATAACAATGTTTGAAATCCTAGTGATCTATCAACTGGTTAGTCACTTCCCAGTTGTTACTTTTTAATCTTTTATGAAAAACTTAAGTTTGATCTCAAAGACACGCTCTTCATTCCTTTTCGTATTCTTTACAGTTAATTTATATTTCCCATTCCTATCGAGTTGCTCTAAGTCAACTTCGTCTGTGACTCTCATATGATCGATTGCGGTTGTTGCTGCTGCTTCGACTAAATGAAAATTCAAACTATCCACGTGATGTCTCCTGTTGTTAAATTGTTTGTTGTTCGGTTTACTAAAAGCTGGTTAGTCACTTCCCAGCTGTTTACTTTTTACTTATTAAGTACCCGTCGTACAATTGCTTCGATTGCTGCTTCCTTCTTTGCTTGCTTCCTCGCTTTAACATTTGCGACCTTGTTCTGAATTTTGTCTGCCATCAAACAACCTGCTCCAGCTAACCAAAGTCCCGCATACGTGCGTAATACAACCTTTGCTCCAATTCCAATAATAAGTCCAACCATGTTAAAATCTCCTGTACGTTAAATTGTTTGTTATTAAGTTTGCATTTCAAAGCTGGTTAGTCACTTCCCAGCTATTTAATTATTTACTTCTTCGACCACTTTGCTTTTTTACTCTTCATCCATCCCTTTGCTTTCTCTGCTCCATTTATCGCCGTTGCAATTACCACCACCCCTACTACCGTGTGTGCTACAACCTCGACTGCCAAGCTAACAACCATCACGCCTAAGCTAAACATTTTTTAATCTCCTACAGTTGCGATCGTTATTAAAATCTCGTTTGCCTCGGAGGCACTTTCGTGCCTCCTTTGCCCCCGTCTAGTTAATCCCTAGATCGGCTAACTTATCTGCTGCCGCATCCGCTTCCTCCATCCGCCTCATATTTGCCTCCATCTCCTGCAACCCTTCCTCGATCGACATAACCTGCACCGTCTTGCTTGCAGGTAACGTATTGAAAATAATTACGTACCCGTCTTTGCTGTGTTGCATCTTTACGAGATGCTGACACCATCCGCGCAACCCCTTTCCACCCTTAAATAAAATCTGGATGCGCAGGTAAGCCTTTTCCAGATTTAATCCGAACTCCTCACACAGCACCTTCGCGACTTGGTTGAGCGCGACCCCCTGCTGCGCCGGAATGCTTAAAAGCAATTCCTTTACGCGAGATCCGATATCCGAGCGCTTCGTCGTCGCGGAAGCGGTTGAGGTCGTTGCAACTAAGGACGCGGAAGAAATAAAAGATAACGCCATACTGGAACCTCTTTCTTAAAACGGTTGTTTAATTTTTGTGTCACCGTTTTAATGTATAAATGGCACGTAGTGCGGCTAGTCCTTATTATCCTGCGTCGATACCTTGCTATACCTTGCTAGTCCTTAAGTCTTACAACTATACCTTAGCTATTACCTTACAACTGTAGCTATTACCTTATTATCCTACTATTACTGCTAGTAGATAAGTTATTAAGAGATATACGACCTATACTGCTCATATAATGTTATTTACGTATTTATCCGTTATCTATGTCTCATCTTGTTAATAGTACCTCTTATCTATCCATCGCTCTACGTTCTATCCATAGTATTATGAATAGCTCTTTATTGTTTATATACCCTTTATACCCCTATGTGTTATCTTAGGGATAGAACGTAGAGCTATCAATAGCTACCTCTTAGCTATCTATAGTATCATTGTAGCTATTGATAGTACATGTTAATAGTAGTGTTTATTAAATAGCTCTTTATTGTTTATATATCCCGTTTTAGGGGAAAGGGGATAGTTAGGTGGGATTATTAAATAGATAAAGAGCTATTTAATAAATAGTTACATATTCATCTCAAACTGTAACAGAAATATAGAACTAGTTACTAGTAATTTATATATACTAATCTAGTTACTAGAACTAAATAAAAGGAATATAAAGGGATAGTATAAAAGAATATAGCTAGTTATGTTTAGTAACTAGCTATAGTAGAGCAGAGAGCTTATAGAGGGATTTAAGCGGGGGGTTTATATACTACTAGGCAAGATGTATTAGCAAGTACTTGTACCACAACTGCTACATGTTAAGCATTTACCTCCGCTCATTACTAGTAGACTACCGCAGCTGGTACATAGTAATCCTTTGCTACTATTATCGTTAATAGTATTATTACTACTTAAGTCATAGTCTACCATTACTGAATTAATACTGTTATCTAATGTTATAGGTACTGGAGGTAAGCTTTTATTATTGTTATCTTCTATTACTGTTAGATTATTGTTATTACTTATGTTAGCTAATGCTACACTTACTCCATCTGGTACTGATAATACCTTACCGTTAGGTATAAGGCTGGGATGAGCACATTGTATGCCTTGTAGTTGTTCTGTTAGTGCAGTTAGTGGTACTCCATGTTGTAGACTTACACTGATTAGTCTTCCTATGGCTTCTACAAAGGATTGTACGCAACCTCCATTTTTACCTAATGTAATAAACACTTCTTGAGGTTTGTCTTCATTGTTACTATTGATAGTAACGTATAAGTTACCATGACCTGTTAGTATTTTTTGGGTAGTACCTGTGAGTACTTCAGGTCTGATGGAGGGCAGTTGGAGTTGCTGGTTACTATTTGGATGGTTCCTATTGATTGGTTCATGTGCAGTATCGTGACCGTTAGAGTTAGTAGTAAGGTTAGGAGAAGAGCTATCATGGCCATTGAGATGTACATGTTGTTCTCCTTGATGTTCTTTACTTTTACCTGTTTCTAGTACTTGTGCACTTTTACTTCCGTCCCGATAAATAGTAACTGCTTTAAGGCCTTCTTTATGTGCTTGGAGAAATAGTTCTTTAACTGTTTCTATGGAAGCATTGTTCGGTAGATTGATAGTTTTACTAACACTATTACTAATGCCTTTCTGCCATGCTATCTGATGTGCTAAATGAACATTACCTGGTAATTCATGGGCTGTTTGTAACCAGGGGATATCTCGTTGGAGTTGGTATCCTACGTCGGGGGAATTTGCAATGGATGTCAGGATTTCCCGGGCTTTAATACCTCCGTAATGATTATCCATATATTCAAAAAGCGGTTCGGGATAATCCAGGAATCTTTGGGAATTCCCTACATGGTGCGAAGTCCACAAAATATTACTGTAGTAGGCGATAGCAAAGTATGGCTCGATGGAGAAGCTACAATTAGCTAATCTAGCTGTACTACCGGTAGGTTGAATAGAAGTAACCGAACAGTTACGTACTGGTAGTTGACCTTTAGCTTTTAGTGCTGACTTTTCAAACTCTGGGAATGGACCTTTCTCTTCTGCTAGTTTAGCACTGGTACACCATGAAGTAATGTTTAGTAGTCCTGAGAGTTCATTTGCTAGAAGAAGTGCTTCAGGTGAGTTATAAGGTATTTGCATTTTGAATAAGCAATCTGCCCAACCCATAACTCCTAGGCCGATACGTCTTACATTACTGTTAGCTTCTCTTAACTCTGGAAGAGGAAAGTAGTTTGTATCTACAGCGTCGTCTAAGAATCTTATGCCGTGACTTATGTCTTGTTGGTATAAGCCGTAATTGAACTTTTGATCGTTAACGTAGCTGGATAGGTTTAAGCTTCCTAGAGTACAGTTCTCATACTCTCTGAGCATCTGTTCACCACAGTTATGATTTACTCCTGCTGGTGTTAGGTAGTGATGATCATCTGGTATTGTGAAATCATACACTCGTTCTTTACCTACTGCGATAATAGATGCTACAGTAGTATCGTTACGTAGGTTAGCTGTTGAGGTATTAGTACGTTGACGTTCTGGCTTCCAAGCTCCGAATACTTCACTGTCTAGTTGGAATAGGGGTAGGACAGTTAGATCTGCTTGACTTATAGATACAGTGAACTCTATGTTGTCGTACTCGTAATGTTTCTCTCCATGATCAAATTCTGTATGCTGTTCTTTACTACGTAGCTTAGCATTTAGTCCTAGGTGCTTAAGTAACATACACACGTGTTTAGTGTTTACTAAGTCTGCTGAATGATACGTGGCTCTATAGTTTTGTAGTTCGTATCTACTACCGTCAGCATCATATAGTCCTGCTAGGAATGCTACTTGCATTTCTTTAGGAGCTGTCCAGATTGATTTAGGTATGTGCTTATGTTCTGCACTTGTAGTAGGAAAGTCTAAAGCTATAAGCCATTTAGTTAACACTACTGAGTCTGTACTTACTTCTACTGTACCTGTTTCGCTAACTGCTTTCTGTATCGCATTGGAGGTAAGACTTTCTAAGATCTTTAATGCTTTCTCTCCCTTACGTCCTGGGACTGTAACCATATGTACTTTATGGATCCAACCATGAGCATTACGTCTGTCTGCTACAAATCCATCGCCTATTAAGTAACCCATGAAGTATGCAAGATCTGTATTCCATTCAGTAGGTAGCTTTGATAGTTGTACTAGATGGTTAGCTGACGTTACGGGTACATTGTTGCGAACCCAATAAGCTAGAGAACGTTTAGCTAGTTTGAAAGTAGGTAGTTCTTTTAATTCATCTCCTACTTTCAAAACATGACATTTACGATCAGTACCATCTGCTAAAGTAAAACGATGATCAGCAGTAACAGTAGTACTAATCCCGTTTTGCAAAGTAACCTTATAAACATTCTGTACACCGTTGTCGTGATATTCGCTGATAGCACGAACATGTCCTTTACTATCTAATACACTACCGGCATGCTCTTTATAAATACTTTCAGCATCCCGTGGCCCTAAAGGAGTCATGATAAGTTCAGTACCTACTACGCATGGATTGCTGCAATGAATAGGTCCTAGTTCAGGACATGGATCTGTTTCAGCTACTCGATCAATAAAGATAACTCCTGGATCACCTGTCTTATGAGCACTCTCACAAATCTGCTGCCAGATGTCTCTAGCCTTAAGTACTTGTACTACCTCTTGCGTGTGAGGAGCGATAAACTTCCAATCAAGATCATCTTTAACAGCTGTTAGAAACTCATCGGAGATCAATACAGAGATGTTAAAGTTAGCTAAAGTGTTATCGTTATCTTTGCAATGAATGAATTGTAACAGATCTGGATGATCATCGCTAAGGGTGCCCATAAATGCACCAAGTCTAAAAGAGCCTTGTGTAATCAATCCTAGAGAGTAACTGTACATCTTCATAGTATTGACCGGCCCGATAGCTTGTTTGTGAGTAGTCTGAATAGGCGCACCAAATTGTCTTAAGTTACTAAAACCAAAGCCCACTCCACCGCCTGCCTTAACAGTCATAACTCCATCTGAAAGAGTCTTCATGATGTGAACCATATGATCTTCTGGAGTCATAACAAAACATGCTGATAAACAACCTTCTGGATTACCTGCATTACGAAGCATAGGACTGTTTGGTATAAATCGCAAAGTGGACATCATCTCATAAAAGGTATCATACCATTGTTTACGAACTGGCTGATATTCTGCCTGTACAATATGATTACTAACTCGTCTCCATACTTGTTCTGGTTCTGTTTCACCTCCTACAAGGTAACGTTGTTTCATAATTTCTGTTGCAGCTACGCTCAATTTACCCATTAAATAAACCCCCTAGACATTACATTATAAATGAATATTGGGTAAAATGATAACCCAGTATTATTTTAAGTACGTGAATATAAACTAGATTTTCTCTAGTACCACCACAGAATACTCTGTATCTGAGATACACATATGGGAGAAGCTTTTGATCTTAAACCTCCCAGATTCCTTTCCAGGAAAACCTTTTGCAGGTATGCAGTGGCAGGGATAGTAATCGTTATTGTCGGGCGCCCTACCGGTGCCCCCACATATCTTACAAAGATTAAAATCCCGGACCTCTACGTACTGCCCTGCTTTGAAATACATTGTCACTCCTTTTTATCTGTTAGTACTTGGTAATAAACTATCAGGTAAAATAGTGACAAAGTGTCAAAGTTTATTTTACCAGCTTATTAGATTCAACCAATCGAGTGTTGGTTTGATATCCCAAGAGTCACCTAAAGTAACTAACTCAGGTATACGATCATAATCATCTAGTTCAAAATGATTATCTGTAAACAAAGGTGTTATCCTATGATAGTATTGTCCTAGTAACTGTCGACATTGATAGTCAACCATAGCTACTGCTCCGTCCATAGGTATATCTATTAGATTCATTCCCCACTGCAATAGACCCCAGGCTAGAGAATCTCCTTCAATGTACTTTGGAAAGCAACCTGTTGATAGAGATAGGACACGAAGATCCCGTAATCCTGAAATAGGCATGTTGTGATTAGTAGGATCAAACATTTGAGCTACAGCACATAACGTTGGATTGTTAGCTACCAGTCCACCATCTACGTAACCTTGATAAGATGGAAAGTAAGTAGGTGCTGCACTTGTAGCTAGGCATACATCAACTACCGATAATTTCTTATCGGGTTCATCTGCGCAAAAGTTATTAAACACTTTGGTACCCCATGAGCTAGGGGTCTTTTTATCATCTAAATCAAATGCAGGTATAACTACTTTGGCTTTTAAGTCTCCTAGTGTCATATCTCCAAAGTATTGTTTTAATACTTTATGCAAACCATCGTTATCGTATTTGGCTTTAACCATACCGAGAGGAAGTATTCCTGAGAATACTTCTCTGCTATACTTTACATAGAGTTGTAAGATCTCTGGTAAAGTTACTCCAGCAGCTAATGCTAGAGCAATGATACCTCCAGTTGAGGTACCTGCATAGACGTCTGTTTGTGATAGTAGTGTTGGGTAAAGTTGGGTAATGCGGTTAGTAATGACAGTGGATAGAGTACCTCGAACACCCCCTCCGTCGAAACTCATAATATGATAAGTCATGAAGTCCCTTATAGAAGTTAGTGAACATAATGTATATTGTGAAGTAGATAGTGTTTTGTCTTATGAGCACCAGTTATGCTTAGCACCTTGACCATTATAGCTAACAGCAAAGTCTTGTTTGATTAGCTCCTGACCTATATTCATACCTTCACTAGTCTGTACAGTTGCTAGATAACGCCCACCGAACTTATCTGGTTTAATGTGAGATAAAAAGACAGTATGTCCTTTAAGTAGTATTGTTAAAGCTTCTTGTGCTTTAAGTGCTAGTTGTTTTTCACGAGCACACTTACCTCGTATCTCTGGTGTATCGATACCCACTATGCGAATAGCTGTTTCTAAAGTTTGACCGTGCCATAATTGCACTCGACCTCGAAAGGTATCACCATCAGTAACACTCATTACAAACACTAACCATAAAGCAAACATTTATATTTCCTACATAGCTGCTAAAGCAGCAACTTCTGCTGTTGTTAATGCTCTAGTAAATACCCAAATATCATCAACACTGCCGCCAAAGTAATCAGTAGGAGTACCGGTACAGAGAGTACCATCTGGATCCATACCTATAATAAGTTGACACACCCCATCGTAGGTGATAGCGGTTCCAAAGATAGTACCCTGTATAGGCTTACCGTTAAGATATAAACGTAAGAACTGTCCGCGTCGGGTAGCTGCAATATGAATCCAGGAAGTAGTGTAGGTACCGGGAACGTTAGATAAAGCCACACTACCGTTGATCAGTACTTTATTGACAACATCACTATTACGAGCAAAGTCGAGAGCGGTGGTCGAACCTGCACTAGCAGACTGTATATTAAAGAAACTATCAGTAGTATCTAGAGTAACAGGTTTGAACCATCCGGCATAGGTGAAATCACCAGTCGAGATGCCGGGCGTCGTGATTTCAATATAGTCATTAGTATTATCTAAAGTTACGGCAAAGCTGCCTACTTTTCCAGTAGTCCAAGTTGGACCGTTGACGAGAGTCCCGTCATGATTGTTTGGTCCTGAATCATTAAGTGCAGTACCTGTGTTCTCTTCAAACGCTAGATGTAATAAGAGGCCAGTTGTTAAATCTGTAGTTTGTACGGTAGGTGAATCTGCAAAGTCATGAAATAACTTAGCTAAATCTAAAGCACTTAATGCTCGACTGTATATACGCACATCATCAATTAGTCCAGTATACAAAGACGTAACGCCATTATTACCACAGGCGCCGTTAGGCTGTGCTCCAATAAACAAAGAACAGGTAGAATAGGAAAGTGTACCGGGAGCAGATACTGCTACTTGTCGAGTACCATCTAAATAATAAGTAAACAGTTCTCCACTTCGAGTCCAGGACACCATATGCCAACCATTAGTTTGCGGAATAGTTCCAAATGACAGTACAGCGTGACCGTCAATAGAGGCAGTAGGTGTTGTTGCTATACCTACAAGTAATTCATTACCAGGTGTCGTATTACGCACTCCTAAAAGACCCGCTCCTGTCTGTACTGGACTATCTATCCACATAGATACAGTAAAATCACCTGTAGGCGGGACAGGCGAGCCAACGATTACAACATCGTTTGTTCCATCAAAGTATAGAGCTCCACCATTAATACCTTCAGTAGGACTCCACACGGGACCGTTAGTAAGTGTACTAGTAAGACCACTTATCTGCTCAGTTGCGTTAGTACCGCTCGTGTCATCAAACTTCCACCAATGAGTTAAACTAGTAGTAGTATCCCCCGGTTGGATATAGGTACCAGTAACGTTAAGTATGTTAGTACCGTTCTTAATATTACCTGCTATGAAGTCAGCATCGCTAGTACTTCTAGTAGTGTTTAGTGCACATTCAATAGAAGCATTACCAGTACAAGCTGGTGCATAAGTGCCTAGAACATTTAGAATGTTTACGCTGTCTTTAATGTTACCAGCAGTGAATTGAGCGTCGTCTGTACTTCTAGTAGCACTAAGACTACATTGAGTACTACCGTCGTTACTACACTGAGCATAAGCAGCAGTTAAACTACCAGTGATACCAAGAATATCAGTACCTGCTCGTATGTTAGTTGCTATGAAGTCAGCATCACTGCTAGATCTAGTCTGAGCTAGAGTACAGGAGGCAGTATCTCCACCAACACAATTAGGTGCACCTCCAGAACCGAATAGATAACCGGCTTCAGTAGGAGTATATAGTGCAACTACTAAGATAAAGGTTAGAAGTCTGGGTATAGCTTTTAACATTATAGTTCCTCTATTAGTTTTGAATGAAGGCTATAGTCTTACTACCGCTACCTGCATGGATACAAGTAATAGCTCCATCGGGTACTATATTATCATATACAATACCGCCACCCAGAGCAGTTAGATAGATTCCACTACCTACTACAGCAACTCCACCATCTACCCTACAATGCATAACAGTATCTGAAGTATTTTGTAGGAATAGATATTTACGATCAACCTTTGCTGCTAATACAGTTGTGCTAGCAGTAGCAACGCTAGCACTACCGTTAAATAGAGCTCTCGTTACAGATTCTTGTGCACTACTAAGTCCGATTGGTATCAGAAGACTTAGCATTACTATAACTACTTGTACTAACATCATGTAATTACTCCTTTTCGATTTATGAAGTTCCATATGTTGGATAACTACGTTGGGTAGGTATCACAGGATGAGATCTATAAGTGGTAGTACTAACAGTAGATGAAATAATATCTTCTACCAATAAACCCATGATAGGAAGACTATTAGTATCATCTGCCCATACGTTACTAGTGTCTTGCGTACTATACCAATCACCTCCATAAGGCATTGCTGCCCGTAAGTTACTATCAGCGCCAGTACCTATTGATGCTAAGATAGGCTGACCCGTACCGGACCCGACTGTAAAAACTATTCGATAAGGAGTTGCTTTTGCTAATGAAATAAAAGGTGACGGAAACAAAAAGCCAGCTACTGTAGCTCCCCAAGAACGTGTTGAGGATGCTAAAGGTGAACCTGCAGGTCCGTTAGGATCAGTCCAGATGTTAACACCACTGATTGAGGCATTAGAG
>Ga0126304_10000330_pt1 | contig 18196 bp, 31 predicted proteins | sample Plot25_FD_92538 | JGI IMG/M metagenome (GOLD analysis project Ga0126304, IMG submission 92538) | Serpentine soil microbial communities from UC McLaughlin Reserve, CA, USA - Plot25 | ecosystem: Environmental > Terrestrial > Soil > Grasslands | place: USA: UC McLaughlin Reserve, Lake County... | reverse complement strand
GCACCAGCAGCCGCTCCTCGTCGGTGAACTTGGAGTTCACGATCGCCGTGGAGATGGCGTAGGCGATGTGCGAAGCCCCGCGATCCTGCGCAGCCTGGTCGGAAGCCCCAAAGTCCTGAACGGTGTCGTCCATGTCATGTTCCTTTCATAGCGCTAGCTGATCTGCGTTATCGCCATCAGGAGCGCGCTGTTGCGCTGGGACCATGCACTGAAGTCAGGGTGCACCACGAAGCTCTTCCTGCGGGTCACCACCGACTTGCCGAACGTGATGGTGAACTCGGCCGGCATGCGCTCCACGTACCTGATGCATGCGCCCAGGGTCTTCTCGTCCACCCTCGCAGCGAGCGTGTAGACCACGAGCATCTGAGCATCCGCCCTGGTCGGCAGCCTTGCCTTGCCGGGACTGGCCACGATGTCCTCGAAGCGAGGCATCTCACGCGCCAGCTCCAGCGTGGCGAACAGCTGCGACGCCGACGCGTCGCCGATGAACCCCGCCGCTTCTTCCTTGAACAGCGTGTCGACAGGCAGCAGGCCCTCTCCATCGACGTGCTGCAGGGAATACTCAGCGAGCGAGTGCAGCGAGCGGGGCGTGCACCATGGCCCGGGCACCGGCGGCGGGTCCATGAACACCGCCTGCGGGTTGGCATGGGCAAAGGCGATGAACTCCGGCCGCACGCCGGCGGCGGCATAGAAGTCAACCGTCGACTGCAGATCGTCGTCGACGTTGATCTCGAAGCGGCGATTGATCAGATGGTCGAACTCCTTCGTGGCGCCGGAGCGATCGCCCGCACGGTTGCCGGCCATCCACACGCGCCAGTCACCGTGATCGGCAAGGCGGTGCGGACCCAGGCGACCGGACAGGGCGGCTTCGCCGATCACCTTCTTGACGTCGGTGTCCATCTTGTCGGCTTCATCCACGAGCACGATGCCGCCATCATACTCGCTGATGTGCCTGTTCTCGTCGGTGATGAACCAGAACGGCTGAGTGAACAGCGACATGAGCCACTCGCCGCGCTTCTCCGGCATGAGGTAGCCGACGGCGTCGGGCGGGTTGAGCAGGGGACCGCTGACGGTCACGATCCCATATGTGCCCTTGAGAGCTTCGTTCAGCCGCTTTGCCGCCGACTGGATGACCGTGGTCTTGCCGCGGCCGATCGGTCCGCGCAGATACACGCACTTGCCGCTCCTGAACCATGGCACGAGGCGGCTCTCGATATCTTTAAGTTTCATGGCAGTTACCTTTCGGGGTGAGGGGGGTGAAAAGCCAGTTGCCAGCTGAAGTCTGCTACGCAACCACGTCCCAGAGCGAACCATAGACGCGGTTCTGCTCGTAGAGTGATGCATCGTCGAAAAGCTCGAAGTTGATATAGACGATGTTACGCTCGGCATCGAACTCGGCGATCGCCCTCGGGTCGACCATCGTCGCAGCCCGCACGCGCCGAAAGATGCGTGCGTACTGATGCTCGGTCAGCATCGACAGTTCCTCCTTGAGATGAGTGACAGGCTTACTGACTGCGACGCGGCGTGCTCTCCTCGGTGGCATCTTCATCGGGTTCATCCTTCGACCAGGGCTTGGGCGGGAAGTACTTCGGCTCCCGCTCCGGACGCGGCGCGCCGGCGACGTACGGACGATCGCTCTGCGGGTCGGGGACCGCTTCCCCCGAAGGCATCTGCGGCGGCTCCGCGATGAATGACGCCAGCTGCTCGATGATGCGATCGCGATCCGCCCTGGTCTCCCGTTCAACGAACGGGAATACCGGGCGTGTGTCCCTGCCCATGCCGTCGTGGGCGTAGCGCGTGAGGAACATCAGGCAGCAGTTGGCATGCCACAGGTGCGGCAGGCCGCTCTCCGCGTCGATGTCCTGGCCGCCGTACCAGGCGTTGAGGTGGGCGAGGGCGGCACGATAGATGCGGTGCCACTCGAATGTTCCCTTCGCCCAGTTCCAGGCGCCGTACTTCTTCTCGCCATGGGCGAGCACCTGTGCGGTGGCGTTGAGCCACAGCGGATCGATCAGGTGCAGCGGCACCTTGTCGTCGTCGAACTTCATCGCTTCAGCCAAATTACCCTCCGGGGTTACGGTTGCTTGACGAGCGTAATATAATATAAGACTAGTTTAGTGTCAAGAGCACTAATATTCCTAATTAGCAGTACACCGCACCAGACTGCATATCTATGCGATACTCCATGCCATGGATATCCTTCCACATTATCTTGATATGGCTTGTGAAATAGTCGCGTCGCAGGGCGACAAACCGGTTCTTGCTGAGCTGGCCATAGAGACGCTGGTTGTACTGATAGACGTCGACTTCCATGTAGATGCCAGTCTGCACGAGGATGACTGAAACGTCTGGAACATGCGTGAACATGGGCTGCCTCCGGGGTCAGGGCGTGCGCTTCGAGCGCCTGGAGCGCCCGAGAACATAATCCTCCATCTCCTTCTCGAACTGCCACTGCGCGGCTTCGTCGTGGCGCCGCTGCCGTGAGGCAAGGCGCCGCTCCTGGCGATCGAGGCGAACCATCTCGATCTTCAGCTGACGGCGCTTCCGCACGATGATGGCTTCCTTCTCATGCTCCCGTGCAGATTTTCCGGCCGGCCTGGCGACGGCCTTGTCCCTGCCGCGCTGGCCGGGACGCGCGATCTTCCCTTCCGGGAGCTTTCTCGTCTCGAGCCACTTTCTCCAGCGGTGGCCGATCTTTGCGGCGGGCATCAGGGATCAGCCTTCCTGTCTGGTCGCGCATGGCATGGCCGGCGCAGACCTGCATGAAGTGGAGGCAGAACTGCAATTGCGCATGGGTCATGGGTCATGGCTTTCCCTTTGCGTCGGGCACTGATCAGCTCCCGTACCTGATCGTTCATGGCGAGAGCGGCAGGAAAAGCCGTGTGCAGTGTGATAATATACTTCAACGCCGGCGGCCAATCCCACACGGAAGTCGTCATCTCGTCGTCCCATGTTTCCTGAAATGCCTGCAGTAGTAGGCCATCACGTCCGGCGGCCACTCGCTCTGCCTGCCGTAGACGCGCCGCAGGCGATCATAATACTGGTGGCGCGATTCGCGCTCCCGTCCATCGAGAGCCCGGCGGGCGGCAGTGCTGACAGCCTGCCTGCTTACGCCAAGCTCGCGTGCAATCTCGGCAAGGATGCCGCGGCGGCGCAGGGTGCCGTCGGCCAGCCAGATGCGTTCGCGCATTTCCAGCAGCCTGAGACGGAGCGACATCTACGTCCCCAGGTTCCTGAGGATCAGCCAGGCTGCGATCAGGCCGGCACCGAACGCGATGTCGATGCTGAGCAGGAAGACGAGCGGATCGATCATGTGCCCACCCACCACCCATCGTCATCGCAGTAGAAGAAAATCTTCATGTCATCCCTCCAACGGTCAGGCCGGCGATGCGCGCCCGCACCATCGCCACCGATGATAGCACCTTTCCGTCCCTGCGCTTCTTCGCGGGCGATGGTGCAGCCGCGGGCTCGGGGAACATGATGGTGACCAGGGTCTGTGCGGGCGGTTCCCACGCCCTGACGCCGGTCCTGCGGCAGTGGGCGAGGAAGGCGCGCAGCGAGGACCTGGAAGAGAAGTAGCGCGTGCGGACACATCCCTGCTCATGGATGTAGAAGGCACGGCACGAAGCGTGCGTCAGCATGATTACCCTCCAGGGTTACAGTGTCGGCAGGATGACGGACAGTTGCCAGTAGTAGAATTCATCGATGAACTGAGGCCATCGGGTCTCCACGGAGACGTCGCTCGGCAGCATCATGTCGACCGCAAATGGAAGCTCCAGCTCCATCATGAGCATCGCCCCTATTCCCGCATGCGCATGCCAGGAATGATCACTGCATCCCGCGATGGTGATGGTGGAAGTCCTGGCTCTGGGGATGACAAGGTCCATGTGCGCGGCGACGGCTCGCCCGAAGTTCGTCCTGCACAGCGAGCATATCGGCGTGGACTGGTTCGGCATGCTGCATCCTACATCCTGCATCCTCGTGCATCCTTCACGGTCAGCACGGAAGCTCGACAAGCAGGTACCAGCTGAACGGCCACGGCCCGGTGATCATCTGAAACTCGAGGGCACAGCGTATTCCGGACGAGCGGATCAGGCATCTGAGATGAAAGTCGCACGCCACTGCGAGCGGTGCGCGTGATCCACACGCGGTGCGAAGCCCGAGCGCGCCCCATTCAGTGTCGTCGAACACGACGGCATGCGCGACCTGGGTCCTGTTCTCCGCCCGGCAGAACAGACAGGGTCGGACGGTCATGCTCCGACGAGCGCCTGCACCGTCCAGAATATGATTATCCACAGCATGGCGTTGACCGCCAGCATCAGTTGCAGGTCATGCATCGTGATGTTCCATGCAGTCAAGGTTGATCCGGACAGGATGGGTATCGGCCAGCTTCATATCCATCGGCCCGTCGTAGAGCACGACGAAGTCGCCGCCGCTCCGGCGCCACGGTATGCGCAGGACCCGCACCCAGTCGGCGCCGTCCTTGACATGAGCCTGACACACGATCGCGCCGCTGTGCGAAGCGCAATAGGTAAGCAGTCCCTGATGTCCCAGCCTCGTTGCCTGACCCCGCGAACCTTGAACCAGGCCGAAGAACCTTGCCATGTCACCCTCCAGTCAAGAGCACCAGTCAAGAGCACCAGTCACGTGGCGCCGGGCATCTGCCGCCCGCACAGACGAACGGTTCAGCGAGTCCTTCCCGCACGAGGATGTCTCCGACGTCCTCTCCCTGCCATGTCAGCCGGCCACAGGAGCGTCCATAGCCGCATCTGCCGGGCTGAAGGTGCAGGACAGCTCCCGACCGCACGAACGCACGTAGACGCAACGTGGCGGCTTTGGCGAGCATTGCCTCACGCGCGCAGTGCGGGTGGTGAAGCTCCGGAGTGTTGAACCCCGTGAGCCGCACGCGTTCGCCGGAGCGGGTGACCACCGTATCGCCGTCGGTCACGCTCGCGATGACGCTCGTGCCGAGCACGAGCGCCCTGAGATACTCCATCATGCGCCGTCATTCTCGTCGTCGTCCGGCATACGGTGTTCGTCGCGCTCGGGCGGATCATAGGAATCATGGACGTGATCAAGCAGACTGAGCACGCCGAGGAGCAATATGCGATCGCGCTGCTCCGCATCGGCGATGGCGCGCATCAGGGCGCGCTTCTGCCGGCGCAGCTCCCTGATGTCCAGGTTCATCGGGATCATCTTCTCAGGCGGGAACGGCCGCAGATCATCGTTCATTCTGCATATCCTCTTCGAGCGCGATGGCGAAGTCGGGGAGCATGGCCCGCAGGACCGGTGTGATCCTGCGGGCCTTTTCTCAGCTCAGGCGACGAGCGTGGCGAGGCGCTGCTCGCAGAGATCGATCATGGCGGCAAGCTCGTCCGACGGGAACGCTTCCCTGGGCGGCACGCCTTCCTCCGGCCTGCCCTTCGTGCCGTCGCGCAGCACCGTCATCGTCTTCAGGAGCCTGCCAAGCTCCCGCTTCTCGCTGCGCTCGACGCCTGTCGTCGCCGGGCATACCGCGGCGATGATCTCGTCGTCGGACAGCGTGGTGTCGCTCTTCTTGGCGGCACGCGCGATGGCGACGAAGGCATCCTGCATGTTGCCCTTGTAGCGCCCTGTGCCCTTGAGTTCCGTCACGATGGCACGTGCTTCGTTCAGGGTCTCGGGCAGGTCGTTATGCTTGACGGCGGCGACGATGACGGTGCGCACCTCCGAGCACCGGACGGTGTGCGCCTTCTCGGAGCCGAAGCCTTCCTTCGAGCCGAGCGCGCCGACGTCGGTGATCTTCCTGACGGTGCGCTCGTTGAAGGCGTTCCATATGGTTTCCGCATCCTCGCTCGACGCAGCGCCTTCGCGCGCCGCGATCGCCGTGTTGACAAGCATCTCGGGACGCGAGAGCGCCCCCTGAGCATACCTGTCGGCAAGAGCCCGCACGGAGCGCAGCAGGGCGTTGAGATCGGAGAAGACATGATTTGACTGATCAGACATGGTCTGGCTCTCAGGGTGTGGTGCGACTTGATCCGGCACGCACCGGGACCGGTTTACCTCCAAGGGTAATCATGTTCGTGCGGCGTCGCGCACCTGACCGCACGACGAGCGGCGGATGTCGCTTCGCGCTTCGTGCGATATGATTTCGGGGATTGATGGAGGCCGATCCAATAGCGCCAGCCAATGCCATCGAAGAACACACGAGGTTCCTTCCCCGCAGCAAGCTGATCAGCGACCGTCTCACGTGTCATGCGCCGTCTCCTCATGGTCACCATGCAAGCGTGGTGATGATGCCGGCAATGCCGGTCAGGATCATGATACTGGAAACAGTCATCGTCACATCCCATGCAACACACTCGCGAGCTTCCCATGCGACGCATTCGCGAGCCTCGTCGCCATGCTCTTTGCAGTGTGAGCAATAACCGGATCGAAAGCCCGCACGCGAGGTGCCGATCCAGGTTGCGGGTCGCGAGCATTCATGACCATAGGTGCCGCGGTTGGCGTTGTGGCAACGGCCGTCTACGGCGTACAAGTTTGACATGTTTCTGCCTCCAGGAGCAGCTGACGGGCTGTCATGCTCCATGTTTGTAGCTGTTGAAATATAATAGGCAAAAGCTCAATGATATCAAGCCTCTATGAAATATAAATTATGTAACGAAAAGGGTGGCTGACTTAATAGCTTAATGATTTCAACATGTTAACGTTATATCATATATATAAACGCGAAAACGGGGAAAAGGGGCGGCAAAAATTGATCAATACAACCTGCCTCAAATATGAACAGGTTGTACCCGCGCCGGGGTTCCAGTTTCCCGAAAAGGGTAGAAGTATATTATTATATTATTATATTATTATAAGTTATTGTTATTGTTAGCTTTTTAACTACCGGGTTTTGATCCTAATATCCGTAATATAGACGTTTTTCGGCCTATTTTCCTTTTTTCGTGCCGGATTATTTCTTCGCTACGCTCTGCGCGTAATTGCAAATGGGACACACCCCTCAAAAGTACAACCCTAGAAAATGTTGGGGGAATTCTTTGTTCATAAAACTACGCGTAGCGCGTAATTAATTAATTAAATTGCTCAAAATTGCTCAAAATTGCTCAAAATTGCGCAAAATTTGCTACGAACATACGCGTAGCGCGTATTTATTTTAACAAATTTGCTCGGGCTCGGAGCAAATTTGTTTGAGCTCGGAGCAAATTTGCTCCGAGCCACTATTAATTTTATAAAGAATTAACATAGGTTATTTTCATGAGTATTTATTTGCGCAAATTTGCTTAGGCTCGGAGCAAATTTGCTCCGAGCCTACGCTTGGCGCGTATTTTTAATTAATTGTAGGCTGGTAAGAGATAGCCAGCGGTGCCGGAATAGGCTGATTTGAGTTTATTTTGATCATTCCGAGCGCCACAATAATTGCAGAATGGTCCGCTCCGGTCTTTTTAGCGTCGATGCGCAGACGTTTTGCTAGTTGATCAAGCGCCGCTGCGGGATTAATCGGCTTGTATTCTGCCTCCGTCTTGAATTGCCAGAACGGAGTTTCGAGCGCCTCTCCGAGGCGCGTCTTGCAGTTCCTGACAAATTCCGGATTATTACCTTTGAAGGTAACCGGCCCGAAATTCTCGAACCACGCGCGAACCGCGTTCACGCGCGACAGTTCCGGGAAACTGTCCAGGAACCTGGACACGACCCGGACGTCGCCATGTTCGCCGACATGCGCCAGCACGCTGCATGCGAGCTTGTGGGCTTCGCTCTGCAATTTCGCGCCGGCCTTCGAGAAGGCGATCGTAGCCTTTTCGATGTCTGCGAACGTGGTGTAGAGATTGAGCTTCGTCATGATCTGGCCTCGCGATGTGCGAGACCCATGACGCAACGGCGGGGCGAGCGGGCAAGGCTCGCCCTTAGTTTATCCTTCCCCTGCGGGAACTTTCTTTCGATGCAGTTCGCACCCGGTCCGCTCGCCAGTTTACAGCCTACCGAAGCATCCTGAGTTGAGGCGGGATGCGAGCCGGGTAGACCCTGGACTGGAACGCTTCCGGGCGCGACGGGTTGCATAGTCTCAGAGCTTGGATTGCTAGTTCAAGCTCGGAGAACCCGGATTATCACGCCAGCGGCTGTCACCTCCGTGTACGTACCGGGATACTGGAATGCGCCCTACGTTCCACCTCTGATAGTGGAAACGGTTCAGCTGTCCAGGGACGGTATCGGCCGCCACCGGGCGCGGGTCAAGCCCGCGCGCTTTCGCGCCGTTGTGTGATGGGCCTCGCTTGGTTGTCTTTCTACACTATAGGCGAGAGGATATAAGGGGCGGGGTACCCCCGTAGGGTAGTCTGGACAGGGCGGCGGGGGTGGGGCACCTCTTCTTTTAGGGTCCCACGAAAATACCCAGCCTATAAATTCCATAATATACCAAAAATTCCTAGTACCAAAAATTCCTAGTACCAGAAATCCTTGATACCAAAATTCCTATTCCCAAAAAATAAATTCCTGAAAAACTCTAAAAATAAATTCCTAAAATCACCCCCTATCCCATCGAAAACCACCAGAACCCTTGACAACCCCATCGAAAGCCATTAGATACCATTCCATGACCGAGGAAGAACAGAAAGCCCAGCCCTGGCCTTTCCTGCCGGCTGTCTGGCCCCGCGGCCCGATGATGGCTCCTGTCAATGACGAAGTCAGCTCCTTCATTGCCGACCGGTCGTTCAGGGAGTTCACCAGGAGGACGACAACCTGGCTGGATCGCATCGCCCGTACGCAGTGGGAAGTTCTGGAGGGAGCGAACATGGTGCGGGAGCACGGACTCGGGTTGAGGAAAGCCTGAGTGGAACCAGCTGGCCCGCAGATGGGAGCAGCAGCTCGATGGCACGTATTGTGACGGACCTGCAGACTGTGGAATCAACGGAGACCTGGGACTGGTGGGATGAAGTGACCCGCGAGGCTACGATCGAGCTGTGCAGGCTGTGGACTGCGGATTTGATGGAACAGGCTATCGCAGAGCTATGGATCGGGGAGCCATTTATGGACCAGTCATTTTTAGGAGATATCCATATTTTCAACCCTTTCAACCCACCGCGCTCCGACCAATGACGTTCAGCTGGACCACGATGCCTGAGCCAGCCCCTGCAGAATCATGGATCGAGCAGCATGAAAGGTTCATCTCCGATCTCATGGATTTTCAGGTCATGACCATCCATGCCCGGTCGAAGCTCGTCATGCAGGCTTTCAGGGAGTTCATGGCATGGAAGGAAAAGCGCCCCAGCCCCGGTCAGGTCTACCAGCCTCCATGGCCGACTGAATGAAACCAGGCATGAATGAAATACCCCTGCACCCGCCATTCAATGTCTTCGCTGCCGATGCCGTCGACGAAGATGCCAGGGACGCATGTTTCAACGAGCTATGGGTGCCGTGGTGGACCAGCGAGATCATGAACGGAATGATGGAGAGATTCGTGTGACGCTCGGCGATGTCGCTCCACTCCATCATGCAGTCTGCTGCGGGCACGAAGTACCGGCGTGGATCGAGCAAGGCTCTGCCGCACGCAGATGGGAGCAATGACTTCGATGGCACGTATTGCTGTCCCGCACCGGTCCAGCCGGAACCCGCAGGGAGAAGGGGGAAAGCTCCGCCGCGAACTGGGGCTGATGACCGTGCAGGAGCTGGCGGCCATGCTGGAGATCAGCGAGTACACCGTCAATGGCTGGCGACAGGCCGGCACCGGGCCGGTCTTCGTCTATCTCGGGCGACGGACCTACTACAGAAAGCTCGACGTACTGTCATGGATCGACGATGGGCTGGTCCGCGCCGACTATGCTGACAAGGCGCGGAAAACGCCCTAAGGTAACATCGTCACTGCATCCCGCCACCCAGGAGATCGACATGCTTCCCGTGCCCTCGTCAGAGAACCCGCAGAGCCGGGTTGCCAAGCTCGCCGCGGGCGTCGCCCCGTCGCGGGTCTCTCCTGCCGGCGAGAATTCCGCGCCGGACCCGGAATTTCGCATGATCATCACTGCGCCGGCGAGCCGCCCATGCCTGGTGCAGGTCTACGAGCCACGCCAGTCGCCGGAGCAGGAGGAAGTGATCCTCGAGGAATTCCCGCTCGATGGCGGGGAGACTGCCAGGAAGGAGCACCGCAGCGCCACCGCTGCCTTCCGCTTCCTGCCGTTGACCGAGCAGGTGCGGGTCGAGCTGGAGCAGAAGCGCCTGCGCAGGGAAGACCCGGCGCAGCTTACCGTTGGCCAGCAGGGCTGGCCGACGCCCGAGACCGAGGAGGAGATGGCTGCCGGCGAGGAGCGCCAGCAGAATTTCGAGGCTGCGGAGGACGCGCCCCTTGAGTCCCCGCAGAAGCGCAGGGTCTCCGGCGGCGCGGAGCGCGCGGGCACGGCTGAGGACGAGGTGCAGCGCGGGACTTCCGATGCGCAGGCTGTGCCTGCCGGCCACAAGGACGAGACCGTGGGCGAGCATCTCGCGCGCCGGCAGACGGCGCCGGAGCCGGAGCCCAGGAAGCGTGGCCGACCGCCGAGCAAGGTCAGCACCACCAAGGTCAGCACCAGGAATTATTCCAAGAAGAAATAGAGAGAAGAAACACGGAACCCCGAGCCGCCGCCCCCCGGCGGCGAGGGTAGGGGGAGAGTTCCGTCCTTCGGAGTGCGCCTCGCTCCCGCGGGACCCTCAGGCTCTCCCCCGCTTACCCCATGAGGTAATCATGACACCTGTCAGACCCATCCCCCGCAGACCCATCCCGCACGAAACCCTGACGATGCCGTTCGGCACGGTGAGGGGTGGCGGGCGGCGCAGCTCGTTCACCGACATCGAGGAAGTGCCGACGGTGCATGATGACGAGCTGCGTCAGCTGTTCACCGAGCGGGCGAAACTGCAGGCGCGGCTGCGGCAGCTCGACGAACGGATCAGGTCGGTGCTGATCACGCGCTATCCTGGCGCCATGCAGGACAGATCAGGTCCACCCGCGCGATGACATTCTCCTGCGTGGCCCGAGCTGCGCCACGCGCATCTGACTGCTCAGCCGGTTCGCGATGTACTCCTGCAGCCCGCCCTGGATGACGAGGCAGAAGTACTGCAGGTCATCGGCGAGATCGCTCCACGGATGAAGCTTTTCAGGAAGGGCCGCGAGCTGTCCGTTCTTCCGCTTGGCAAACCGGTACTTGCCTGCCAGAGCCATCACCAGTCTGGGGCACTGGTCTGCATCGATGAGAAGGGCTGCGCCGCCATCGCGCTGCTGGAGGAGCATGTTTTCAACGGCCTTGATCCGCTTGTCGATCGCGTTCGTCGGGGCTGGAAAAGCCTGCAGACCGGCATTTTTGAGCACATCGAAGGAAGTCTCCTCATAGGATGTGTTCTTCTGACGTCCGGCTGGATCGCCCACCACATATACGCTGTGTCTTATGAATCGGTCATTTTTCAATGCGGGGATCAGCGCCTGCTGCACGTGCAGCTGAAGTCCGACATCCTCGGCTACGAGTTCCTGAAGCACCAGACCACGGCCTTTATGGTCGATCTGGCAGATCAGGGAGCACGGGTTTCGACCAAAGTCCTGCAGGACGATGATCGGAAAGCTGTGGGTCGGGTTGAGAGCAAACTGGTCACCGCGCTCGCGCGCCTCTTCTGAGAGAGCCAGCGTGTGAAATTTCCGGTTGAACGTGCTGCGGAAGACGGAGGAGCCTGACGGGTCCGGTCCGTACTGCGCATGGACGTAGCGCGTGATCCACTCCGGCGAGTGGCCGCGGGCGGCGCGCTCATAGTAGATGCGCCCGCCGGGAAGGTTGGAGATGTTCTCCGCGTTCGGCTCCATGCCACCCGGCTGGATGAATATCTGCCAGTCGGGAGGAGTGTCTATCTCCATGAGGTGGTGCCAGCTCGAGCCCTCGGATGGCATGTTCGAGTCGGCGATGGCGCCGTACCACGTCGGCCATGGTTCCGTATGGCCGTCCGGCTTCATCCCCATGCCGGGGTAGCGCCCGCAGCGTCCGAGCACCGGGGGAACGATGTCGGTGTCCATCTCGATGGCTTCGGAGAGCCATGCTCCGGTCAGCTGCATTGAAAGAAGTCTACGCTGGTCCTCGGGATCGTCGAGCGGGATCAGGAGCCACTCGCTGCGGACGTCGCCGAAGTGGACATAGATGGTATTGTCCGAGACCTTGTATGCGACAAGCCCCTTGAGCCATTGCTCGATGTCCTTGAGCACCGTGTCCTTGAGCTGCTTCAGTGTCTGGCGCACGATCGCCCAGCGGGTATACCGCAGCCCGTCCGCCGCCGGCGCCTGCTGCATGCAGCGCCGCAGCACCTCGAAGATGCAACCCGTGGTCTTGCCGGAGCCCACCGGGCCGGCGATGAGCCGGAAGAAGGCGCCGCTGCGCATGAAGGCGCCGACGGTCGGCGGCGCGTCGAACCTGATCCTGGTCAGCGGTCCTGACATCACGCTCATGACTCGACCGCCTCTCCTTCGATCAGCCTGCCTTGTGGGGTGACATCCTGCCCGCTTTCCACTCTTACCTCTCCACCCATGTTGATCGTTATCTGGAAACGCTCACCCATGCCAGCGCCGGGATTGGCATCGCGCTGGCCGATGCCGACCTGCTTCTGCAGAGCCTGGAGAAGCTGGACTTTGGCAGCGTCGCTGAAATGCGGACTATGGAGATACTCCTGGAACTGAAGAAGGGCGTCCTCAAGAATCTGCCATGTTTTATATTCTACACGCTCTTTGGTGTTGAGCGAGGAGTTCCAGCGCTCCTTCTCCTCGATCAGCATTTCCTTGAACTGCGGGTGCTGGATGATGGCGTCCCATTCAGCGACAGTGAGGTCGAATTTTTTGACGATTGTCTCCGGTTCCATGATGTCCACAGCCAGCTCTCGTGCCACGAGCCGCATTTTGCGATCCATGTTCGGCACTGGGATGGGCATGTTTGTCATTTGGCAGGAACCATGGTTTGATGGGTTGGGTTCTGCGCCAGATTAATATAGTTGAGGGTCGATGGCGACTGCTCTCCCGCTTTCACCGCCTACGGCTCCCTCCGGTCCGCCGCTGCTTCGTGTAGTCACCCCGCAGGGACTGCTGCAGCACGAGCGTGCGACGGCGGCTGCTGCCGTCGTCGGGGATGAGCACGATACGCGGATGGACGAGCTGGCGCGTCACATCCGCAGCGACTGGGAGACGATGCGCAACCACCGGAACAGCACGTCCGGCTGGAATGACCGCCTCATCCATGCTCAGCGCGTCTTCAATGGCAAGTACGATCCCGACCAGATGATGTCGATCAGGCAGTTCGGCGGGTCGGAGGTGTACGCCCGTGTCATCGCTCTCAAGTGCCGCGGCGCCAGCGCTCTCCTGCGCGAGGTGTACCTGACCACGGACAAGCCCTGGGGTCTCGATCCGTCGCCTGAGCCCGTGCTGCCGGACGACATCATGCAGGATGTGCAGGCGCTGATCGCCATGGAGGCGCAGTCGCAGATAGCCTCCGGGCAGTCGCTCGACATCAATGCGCTGCGTGATCGCACCAACACGCTGATCGCCTCGGCACGCAAGGCGGCCAAGAAGAAGGCCATGAAGGAAGCCAGGATCGCCGAGTCGAAGCTGGACGACCGGCTGTCGGAAGGCGGCTTCTACTCCGCTCTGACCGAGTTCATCACCGACATTCCGCTGTTCCCCTTCGCCTGCATCAAGGGACCGGTGGTCCGCGTCGTGCCGGACGTGGTGTGGCAGGATGGCCAGCCGATCACGCAGCAGCGGCCGAAGATGTTCTGGGAGCGCAAGAGCCCGTTCGACATCTACTGGTCACCCGGCGCGTCGCATATAAAGGACGCGGCTGTCATCGAGCGGCAGCGGCTCACCCGCGCCGACCTCAACGATGTCATGGACCTTCCAGGATACAACAAGGCAAATATCGAGAAGGTGCTCGACGACTATGGACGTGGGGGTCTCTCTGGGGACTGGATGGACTCCACGGACAGCGAACGGGCGGAGGGTGAGTCCCGGGAGAACCCTCATTTCAACCGGTCGGGGATGATCGACTGTGCCGAGTTCCATGGCAATGTTCAGGGACGCCTCCTGCTTGATTATGGGTTCTCCGCCGAGGAAATTCCAGACCCCCTCCGCGATTACTTCGTCCAGGCGTGGTTGGTAGGCCGATATATCATCAAGGCACAGATTTCTCCCAACCCTCGCAAGCGTCATCCATACTATATCACCAGCTTCGAGAAAGTTCCAGGGACACCTATTGGGAATGCACTCCCAGATATTCTTTCAGATATTCAGGATGTCTGTAATGCTACGTTGCGCGCGCTGGTGAATAACCTGTCCATAGCGTCCGGGCCGCAGGTGGTGATCGACGAGGAGCGGCTGTCTCCGCTGGAGAACGGCGACGAGATGTATCCGTGGAAGCGCTGGCGCACCAAGTCCGACCCGCTCGTGCCGCAGACGGGATCGATCAAGCCGGTCGACTTCTTCAGCCCGCCCTCGCATGCGCAGGAGCTGGTCGGCGTCTACAGCTTCTTCCAGGGGCTGGCGGATGATCTCTCGGCGATCCCGCGCTACATGTCGGGGTCCAACCCGGGCGGTGGCGCCGGGCGCACCGCGTCGGGGTTGGCCATGCTCATGGGCAACGCCTCCAAAATCCTGCAGATGGTGGCGCAGAACATCGACCATGATGTCATCAAGCCTCTGCTCGAGGGGCTCTATGACATGATCATGCTGACCGATCGGAGCGGGACGTTCCGCGGTGATGAGACCATTCGCGTCCGTGGCGTCGAGGTGGCTGTCCAGCGTGAGACGGCGCGGGTGAGGCAGATCGAGCTTCTGACCGCCACGGCCAACCCGTTTGATCTGCAGATCATGGGACCGCAGGGGCGGGCCAGGCTGCTTCGTGCAGTATCGGGCACTGTTGGCATAGAAGACGACATCGTGCCGGATGAAGAGGATTTGCCACCTGTGGCAGCTCCAGCTATGCTGCCACCGCCGACAGGAGATGTCGCCGCGCCACAGAACGCGGGCTTGGGCGTTCAAGAAGGAAACACTTCTCGCGCCGTGACAGGAGGGTAGGAGATGGCTCGTTCACAGCGACACAGGCTTGATGTTCAGGGTCTGACGTCCGACGGCCGCTTCAAGCCGCGAGCTGCTGCTCTGCCGACGCGCACCGGCACCGTGACCCAGGGACAGGTGCAGACCGGCGTCAATGCGACCTTCACCGGCTCCGGCACCGTGACCATAACCCGCGCATGGGTGCGCAACAACGACGAGATCAGCGGTCAGACTGCTGCGACCTACACGCTGGCCGCCGCGGACGCGGGCAAGCGTGTTCGCTTTCGCAACAAGGCGAGTAACCTCATGGGGACTACCATCCTGGACAGTCTCCCTACTGGCGTGGTGCCATAACTTACCCTGTGGGGTAACTCGAAGGGACTGACCCATGGCGACGTTTACGAGGCCGAACATCTTCTCGCTGAATCTCTGCAATAAGGTGTTCGATCTCGACTCGGACACGTTTCGATGGGTTCTGTCCAATACCGCGCCGGTCGCCGGCACGACCAATCTTCTCGGCGATATCACCCAGATCGGCACCGCGGGCGGCTATACGAACATGACGGACGGCGCCGGCGGCCTCCTGGCTACCATGGCAGCGCTCTCCCAGACCGGTGCATCGACCAATGTCGGCATGTCTGCGAACATCGTGCTGACGGCGTCGGGCGCCATCGGGCCATTCCGGTACCTGATCCTGGTTGACGACACTCCATCGTCGCCGTTGAATCCTGTCATCGGCTGGCTCGATCACGGCTCTGCCGTGAGCATGGTCGCCACCGATACGTATACCATTCCATTGGGCAACCTGCTCGTTGTGGGCTGACAGGAGAGAGTCATATGGCAAGGAACGCACCTAATTTTGAGCAGCGGCTGGCCGAGGTCGTGAAGGAACGCCAGAGGCTGGAGAATGATCTCGCCAAGAAGCAGGAGAAACTGCGTGGCATCAACCGGCAGGCAAACCCTGTGGCGTATGCCGAAGCTCTTGCTCCCGTGCAGGAGGCCAAGCAGCGGATCGGCGACATTTCTCAGGAGCACGCCGAGCTGGCGCGCATGGTCTCAGCCATGAAGGGTGGGCAGAATTTCTCCCCGCCGCCGGCGACCTGAAGATGATCTTCGGTGGATGAAAGAGCGGTTCGCCAAGTAGATGGAAGCTCGAGATGGCGAACGCAGTCTTTCCACTTTTCAAGAATGCCATTCTGACGGCTGGGACCAACACTTCTCTCGTCATCGACACGACGGCGAACGGTGTCTACGCGGTAATGGTCTCGGCAGCCTACGTCTATTCCGAGCTGCATGACTTCTTCAATGATATCACAGGTGTGATCGGCACCGAGCAGCGGGTGACATCACCCGCTGTCGGCCTGGATGTACCAGGCCGGTTCACAGGCGCCCCGCTAACCTTTCCGAGCGTCACAGGCGTGATCGCGGTGCGTGGCCTTGTGGTCTATCGCAAGAACACAGGCGCGTCGTCGACCTGGCGCCTGGTAGCTTTCCTGGACACCAAAGCTGACGGCACGCCGATCGACGTCATGCCCAACGGTGGCAATCTCGTCTTCAACTGGTCAGAGAACGGGATTGTCGGTTTCTGATGGCCGCGACATTCGTCGGCATCGTCCTGTCGATCCGCCAGAACGCGATCCGGCGCGTCATCGTCCCCGATTTTGACGCGCAGCTCGACGATCCCAGCTTCGTCGGGACCGGCGAGCGCCTGATCAAGATAGCGATGACGACATACAGGTCCTGGGGCTCTCCAGCCGATATGAAGGCTTATATTGAAGGGCAGGAAGGTGCTTCGTCGCTTGATCGCCTCTGCATTCTTGACGGTCTGGACAGGCTTGTCGCCATTGTCCGCGGCGACTACGAGATCGACGGGCCGAACATCCTCTCGCAGCTCCCCAACGGCTATTCGCTGATTGAGAGCGATCTCGGCGAAATCGGCGAAACCTGGCCATTCAAGCAGGTCACGATTGCGGGCGGCGCCGCGAGCGTGAACGTCATCAGCGGACCGACCTGAATTGACACAGATATTCATTATATCCGGCTCGACCTATGGGCTGCCTGGCGACTGGAACACCGCCGACAATACTGTTGAATGCGTCGGACCTGGCGGCTCCGGCAGCGCCGGTAGCACATCGTGGGGCGGGGGCGGCGGAGGTGCTGGCGGCGCTTATGCCAAGATCACGAACAGCGGCGCCACTGGCACGCCCAATATCCAGATCGGTGCTGGTGGTTCCGGTACTGACACCTGGTTCGTGTCGTCCGGCACCGTCATGGCGAAAGCCGGGCCCAATGGCACAACCAGTAGTACAGTTGGCGGTACGGCTCCCGCTGCCACGTCCTCAGTCGGCACCGTGCGGTTCGCCGGCGGTACGGGGACAAACGGCTCGCTGGGTACGACCGGCCGCAGCGGCGGCGGCGGTGGTGGCGCCGGCGGCTCGAACGGCAATGGCGGCGCCGCTGGCGGCCAGTCCAGCGGGACGGCATCGAATACTGGCGGCGGCGGCGGTGGCGGATCCGGCGGCCCGCTAGGCAATGGCACGGCTGGCTCAACCACAGGCATCGCGGGCTCAGGCAACGGTGGTGCTGGTGGCGCAGGTGGAACCACGAGCTCTACCGGCGGTGCCAATGGCGTAAAAGATACCTCTGCGCCGACGTCGGGAACGCTCGGTGGCGGGTCGGGTGGCGCTGCGGGCAGCACTTCCTCAGTCGCGCAGAAGACCGGCGCCAATGCGACGGGTTCGCAGTACTGGGACAGCACGCACGGCTTCGGTGGTGGCGCTGGTGGTGGCGGCGCCGGTGGAACTGGCGGCAATGCCAGCTCTGGTCCTGGCGGAGCCGGCGGTCACTATGGCGGCGCCGGCGGTGGCGGTGGCAGCAACAACGCTTCGGCTGGCGGTGTCGGCGGTGATGGCATCATCGTCCTCACGTATACGCCAGCCGGCGGGATCATCGAGGACGTTACTGCTGGCACGGTCGACATCGTCGGGCAGACAGTCACGCCGGTCTTCGGACGAGCCGTCACCATCACTGCCGGTACAGTCGCCATCGTCGGGCAGACGATTACGCCGGCCTATGGTCGAGCTGTCGCCATTACGCCAGCTACGGTCGCCATCGTCGGGCAGACGGTCACACCGGTCTTCGCACGTACGATCTCGATCACCGCCGGTACCGTCGACATCG
>Ga0126304_10000328_pt1 | contig 18209 bp, 16 predicted proteins | sample Plot25_FD_92538 | JGI IMG/M metagenome (GOLD analysis project Ga0126304, IMG submission 92538) | Serpentine soil microbial communities from UC McLaughlin Reserve, CA, USA - Plot25 | ecosystem: Environmental > Terrestrial > Soil > Grasslands | place: USA: UC McLaughlin Reserve, Lake County... | reverse complement strand
GACGCGATGGTGCTCACGCCGATCGCGCCGCACACATTGACGAACCGCCCGATCGTCGTCCCGGGGAACGAAATCATCGAAATCCATCCGCAGGTGCAGGGAAAGATGGACGAGATCTTCGTCACCTACGACGGGCAATCTGGATACCCCCTGCAGGAAGGCGACATCGTTCGCGTGCGTCGCTCGGAGCGGACGCTGAAGCTGGTGAAAGCCCCGCGCAGCTACTTCGAATTGCTGCGCGAAAAACTCAAGTGGGGCGAACGCGGCGGCCGCGAGTAATTGTGGTGGCGCGTCAGGCGGCCCAGGAAGGAGTCGTGATGTTTCGACGAACTGTTTTTACGGTCGCGGCGCTCGCTGTCACCGTGCTGACACTGACGACTGCGCAGCAGCGCCCGGCACCAGTCAAGAGCGTCCGCCTGTACGTGTTCGAGAACGGATCCATTCGCGGTCTCGACCCGAAGCTGTTCAACTTCACTCGTGAAGAGCTCAAGGAAGTGGACTTCACGAACAGGTCGTATCTCATCGTCCACCCGAAAGGCACGCTCATGTTCGACTCCGGCGCCGTTGAGGACAGCCACTTCACGAGCGGTGGAGCGCCGGTGACCGAAGGCATCATGACGGCGTCGAAGCCGCTGCTTCCGCAGCTCGCTTCGGCAAGCTATACGCCGTTGGACATCACTTACTTCGCGTTGTCGCATTTCCACTCCGATCACACCGCGAATGCGAACGCATTTGCGAAGGCGACATGGATCGTCCAGAAGGCTGAACGCGACTTCATGTTCTCCGACACGCCGCAAGGCATCATTCAACCAGCACAGTACAGCGCCTTGAAGAATGCCAAAACCAAACTGCTGAACGACGAAGACTTCGACGTTTTCGGCGACGGCACGGTGGTGGTCAAATCAGCGCCCGGGCACACGCCGGGCCATCAGGTGCTGTTTGTAAAGCTGCCGAAGAGGGGACCCGTACTGCTTGCCGGTGACCTTTATCACTATCCCGAAGAGCGGACGACCGGGCGCATCCCCACCTTCGAATTCAATGCCGAGCAGTCGAAGGCATCGCGCGCGAAGATCGAAGCGTTCATCAAGCAGACCGGCGCGCAGCTGTGGATCGAACACGACATCGCCACGCACGCGAAGCTGCCCGAGGCGCCAGCATTCGTCGAATAGAGGTCGCGGCGCGGGGCGGACTCCCCGGAACCGACGCCTCTAGCGTCGCCTCGGCGTTTCCGGCGACCCGTTGGAACCGCCGCCGGTCCGACCTCCCGCACCTGACGCGCGTGCAGCGCGCTGGGCGCGGAAGTAAAGGACCTGGAACTGATACACGTTCGCGTTGTGCTCTTGCAGCGTCGTCGCGAACACGTGTGAGCCATCATTGCGGCTGACGAAATAGAGGTACGGCACGTCGGCTGGCGAGAGCGCCGCTTCGAGAGAAGCATGGCCGGGTGCGGCAATCGGGCCCGGCGGCAATCCCGGATAGCGGTAGGTGTTGTACGGCGAGTCGAAGTTCAGATCCTCGCGCCTGATATTGCCGTCATACTTCCCCGCCTTCATCAGCGCGTAGACGACGGTCGGATCGGCCTGCATGCCCATCCCCTGCTTGATGCGATTGCGGTAAACCGCCGCGACGAGGGGACGTTCCTCGGCTCTGGCGGTTTCTTTCTCGATGAGCGACGCCAGCGTCACCACTTGTCGCGTCGTCAATTGCTGCGCCTCGGCGCGAGCGCGCAGCGTGTCGTCATATGACGCGCGGAATCGATCGACCATGATGGCCACCACGCGCGACGCATCTGCGCGGCGCGGCAGCGAGTAGGTTTCGGGAAACAGATAGCCTTCGAGATCCCTCGCCTTGGCATCGAGGTCCTTCACCAGCGCGCCGTCGCTGGCCGCTTTAATGAAAGCTCGTGCCGGTCCGAAGCCTCGCGATTCGAACACCTTCGCCATTTCGGCGATGGTCAGACCTTCAGGGAACGTGATTCGCTGCGTATAGACGTCGCCACTGGCGATCTTGTCAACGACGGCGAGCGGACTGATCGGCTGATCGAACCGGTACTCTCCCGCCTGGAGCGCGCGGGAGCGGCCAGACCACCACATGGCGGCACGAAGGACGAAATCATCAGCGACGACGCCCGCATGGACCAGACGACCACGGATCTCTGGTGAGCCTGCGCCTTGCGGGATGTCTACGAAGACTTCATTGCCGGCGAACCCCTTGTACGGCTCCTGCATACGCGCTCGCAATTGGTAGACCAGCAGGCCTCCGGCGAGGGCAACGATGACGACAATGGCAATGAGGACGAGCAACAGTTTGCGCATCACTGTTCGTCGAGATAATCCTGAAGAATGATGGCCGCGGCCACAGCATCGATCTGTTTCTTCCGCGCCCGCCAGTCTTTCTCGCGCAGCGCGAGACGGCTTTCGGCTTCCCGGCTCGTCAGTCGTTCATCCTGCAGGATGATTGGCACCGAGAGCCGGATGCGCAGCGCGGCAGCAAACGCCTGAACCCGCGGGGTCATGTTATTCGGCGATCCGTCGAGCCGCCGCGGAAGCCCGACGACCAGCGACACCAGGCCGTCCTCTTCTGCCGCGAGACGGGCCAATTCGGTCGCCGCGCGATCGACCGCGTCGCCCTCGAGCCCGGAGGTCTGGAGCACGCCTACCGGCCGGGCCAAGGTGCCCGTGACGTCGCTCACCGCCACACCGATCCGCCGCTCGCCGACATCCAGTCCTGCCACGCGTCCCACGTCGTATAATTCTCGCATTCCTCGCTCATCTTCTCTTCTTTGTCGCATGGCGGTGGTGGTCGGCGCCACCGTGCTGACGGCTGCGCTGGCGGCGCCACCTACGGTGGCGGCGCAGGCTCCGCCGCCCGCCGAGAATCAGGGCTCGCGCATCTCCGATCGCATCCGCGCGCTGCAACGTGAAGCGGATCGACTGGCGGGTGAAGCGCGGACGCTCGTCGGCGATCTCCGTAAGCTCGAAATCGAGCGTGACCTCAAGGCCGAGCAGGCGAAACAGGCGGCCACCGGGGCCGCTGCTGCACAGGCGTCGCTGCGAGAGACCACCGATCGGCTGGCGGGTCTCGAGCTCCAGCGATTAGCCCAGTTGCCAGACATGAAGCAGCAGCTGGTTGACGTCTACAAACGCGGTCGCAGCGGATACGCGCGGATGCTGTTCGACGCGCGAGACGTGCGAGAGTTCGCACGCGCGGCACGTGCAATCGGGTCGCTGGCGACGATCACCCAGAAGCGGATGGACGATCATCGGCGCACACTCGATGCGCTTCGAAAAGAGCGAACCGCTTTCGCGCAGCGGGCGCGCGAGCTGCAGTCGAGCGACGCTGCCGCGCGGCAGGCCCGCGTCGAGGCGGAACGCGCAGTCGCGGCACGCACTGCCCGGATGGCCGAGATCGACTCGCGCCGCGACCTCACCGCGCAGTACGTGGGCGAACTGCAAGTCGCCTACGACAAGATCCAGCAGCAGCTCGCTGCCAGCGAGGGGCGCGGTGAGGCGGTCACTGTCCCCTTGCTTCCCTTCCGCGGCGCCCTCGAATGGCCGACAACCGGCCGGCTCGGCAGCCGTTTTGGTCAGGCCGAAGGCCGGCTCGGTGGAAGCGCCGTCAAAAACGGCGTCGAGATCGCGTCGACCGAAGACCTGCCGGTCAGGGCGATACATGGTGGAAGGGTGGCGTATGCCGACGACTTTACTGGCCTCGGCACACTGGTGATCCTCGACCACGGCAGCAATAACTACTCGCTCTATGGCTATCTTGGGTCGGTAGCGGCGCAAACGGGAGCGACCGTGGAAACCGGCGCTGAAATCGGCCGAGTCGGCGCGTCACCAGCGGGACCGCCGGCGCTCTATTTCGAGCTGCGAATCGACGGTAAACCGACGGATCCCGTACAATGGCTGAAGCCTCGGTAATCCCCCCATATCGGAGTTCTTGATGACTGCTCGCACCCGCCTTTGGGTTCTCGCCATATCGACGCCGATCATCGTGTTCGTCCTGGTAGGCGGATACCTGGGCCAGGCGTTTGCGAAAGACGACACCTATCAGAACCTTCGGGTGTTCGATGATGTCGTGTCGCACGTCGTCAACAACTATGTCGAGGAAGTGGACCTGAAGCAGGCGATGCGCGGCGCCATGCGTGGGATGGCCGAGGCGCTGGACGCCGACAGCGCGTTCCTCACGCCCGACCTGGTTCGCACCGTCGAGAGCAACTCTAGCGCTGGACCGGCGGACGTCGGTATTGAACTGGTCCGACAGTACTACCTGAGAGTCGTATCCGCGCGAGACGGGTCTCCGGCCGCCAAGGCTGGTCTGCGTACTGGTGACTTCATCCGCGCGATCGACAACAAGCCGACGCGCGATATGTCGGCGTACGAAGGCGCGCGCCTTCTGCGCGGAGCGGCCGGCTCGAAAGTTACGCTGCTCGTCTTCCGCAGCAATGCCGCTGATCCTCACGAGGTCTCGCTACTGCGCGAGCGCATCGTCGGACCGGAGCTGACGTCGCGAATGGCCAACCCGACGACGGGCTACATCCACATCATCGATTTCACGAAAGAGTCGCCGGCTCGGATCAAGCAGGCGTTCGACGCACTGGCGAAAACGGGCGCTACACGTTACATCGTCGATCTCCGCGGCGCCGCGCGTGGCGATCTCGACGAAGGCGTTGCCGCGGCGCGGCTGTTCGTGCGCGCCGGCATTCTGACGGTGAAACAGACAAAGGCGGGCCGCGATGTCGTGTCGGCACAGGTGGCGGACGCGGTGATCAATGCGCCGGTGGAACTGCTCGTCGATCAGGGCACGGCCGCTGCCGCCGAAGTGTTTGCCTCGGCACTGGCCGGCAACGATCGCGCCGAGCTCGTCGGAGAACGCACGCTCGGACGCGCCGCGCGTCAGCAACTCGTGAAGCTGCCTGATGGCAGCGGACTGCTGCTGTCGTCCACGCGTTACCTCACACCCAAGAACGAAGGCATCCACGAGCGCGGTCTCACACCCGACGTCGAAGTCGATCAACCCGACGTCGACTTCGGCGCGACGCCGCCGGCGAAGGACGACACGCTCGACAAAGCGCTCGAGCGACTCGCTGAGAAGAAGGCGGCGTAGTCCGTTTCTGTATTGACTCTCCTCTGACCGTCGCGTATAACCGCGAGCCATGACGCGGCGCGTGAACACGTCACGCGCCTGCGGTCGGGGGAGGAGATCTCAATGAACAAACAGGATTTGATCGCCAAGATCGCCAAGGACACCGGTTCGTCCAAGGCGGGCGCGGCGGCCGCTGTCGATTCGCTGATCGATGGCATCACCAAGTCGCTCAAGAAGGGTGACTCGATCACGTTCGTCGGGTTCGGCACGTTCAAGACGGCGCTGCGCAAGGCGCGCACCGCTCGCAACCCGCAGACCGGCGCCGCCATCAAGATCCCCAAGCGCCGCGTCGTTCGTTTCAGCGTGGGCAAATCCTTGAAGGAACACGTTAGATAGAGAGCGTGTTCCTTCAAAGTCAAGGGTCAAAGGGCAAACGTCAAAGGTCAGGGCAACGCCAGCCCCTTTACCTTTGCCCTCGACCTTCACCTTCCGCCTGCACCTTGCCCTACACCTTTGCCCTCGCCTTTGACCTTTGCCCTTTGCCTTTTGACCTTCTGTTATACTGAACGTTCGTTTTTGGCCTGATTTCGCAAGCATAGGCGCGTAGCTCAGTTGGTTAGAGCGCCTCCCTGACACGGAGGAGGTCAGTGGTTCGAGTCCACCCGCGCCTACCATTCACGTGCAAAGTGTGAAGTGCAAAAGTGAAAAGTGTCGCAGCGTCCGGCCAAGCAATTTGTACTTTGCACTTTGAACTTTGACCTTTCGATGAGCCAGGTGACGATCACACTCCCCGATGGATCCAGTCGGAGTGTGCCTGCGGGCACGACGGTCGCCGACCTCGCGACGTCGATCTCGCCGGGGCTGGCCAAGGCGGCGCTCGCCGGCAAAGTGGACACTCGCCTCGTCGATCTGTCGTACCCGCTGAACACGGACGCGTCAGTGCAGATCATCACCTCGAAGAATGGCGCCGAGGCGCTTGCGCTGTATCGTCACAGCACCGCGCATCTGCTCGCGGCGGCAGTGACCAACATGTTTCCCGGCGTCCAGTGCGGCATCGGTCCACCGACCGACGAAGGCTTCTTCTACGACTTCGTCGTGCCGCGGCCCTTTGTGCCTGAGGATCTTGAGGCCATCGAGCAAAGAATGCGCGAGATGGCCGATCAAGATCTCGTCTTCGAGCGCCAGACGTGGCCGCGCGAGGAGGCGAAGCGCTTCTTTAGCGCCCGCGGCGAGCCACTCAAGGTCCAACTGATCGAGGAGAAGACCGAAGGCCAGACGCACGTCTCCTGCTACACGATCAAGGACAAGGAAACGTTCGTCGACTTCTGCGTGGGTCCGCACGTGCCCTCGACCGGTAAGTTGAAGGCGTTCAAGCTGCTCAGCACCTCGAACGCCTACTGGAAGGGCGACGCGCGGAACCAGCCGATGCAGCGCGTCTACGGCACGGCGTTCCTCTCCGACAAGGAGTTGCAGGAGCATGTGCGCCGGCTCGAGGAAGCGAAGAAGCGCGACCATCGCAAGATTGGCCGCGATCAGCGGCTATTCATGTTCCACGGCTGGGCGCCAGGCGCGACCTTCTGGCTGCCGAAAGGCACGGTGCTCTACAACACGCTCGCCAATTACATGCGCAGCGTGATCCTGCCGGCCGGCTATGAAGAAGTGAAGGCGCCGATCGTATTCAACAAGGCGCTGTGGGAAACGTCAGGACACTGGGATCACTATCGCGAGAACATGTTCCTGGTCGAATCCGAAGGCGAGCAGATGGGACTGAAGGCGATGAACTGCCCCGGTCACTTCCTGATCTATGCCAGCGAGGTGCACAGCTACCGCGATCTGCCGATCCGTCTCCACGAACAGACGCCGCTCCATCGCAACGAGGCATCCGGTGTGCTCTCAGGACTCACCCGCGTGCGCCAGTTCAGCCAAGATGATGGCCACTGTTTCGTCATGGAGTCGCAGATCGGCAGCGAGGTCGAGCACGTGCTGCGACTCGTCCAACGGGTGTACAGCGATTTCGGGATGAAGCCCGAAATGAAGCTCTCGACGCGGCCGGCCGAGTTCCTCGGCAGCATCGAGCAGTGGAATCACGCCGAGTCAGAGCTGCGCAAGGCGCTTGATGCCGTGGGCGAACCGTACACAATCAATGAAGGGGATGGCGCCTTTTACGGGCCGAAGATCGACTTCGACGTGGTCGATGCAATCGGGCGGAAGTGGCAGTGCGCCACGATTCAGCTCGACTACATGATGCCGCAGCGATTCGACCTGAAATACGTCGGCGCGGACAACGCGGAGCACCGGCCGGTCGTAATCCATCGTGCAATCTTCGGCAGCTTCGAGCGCTTCATTGCGCTGCTGATCGAGCACTTCGCCGGTGCGTGGCCGCTGTGGCTTGCCCCGGTCCAGGCGGTGGTGCTGCCGATTTCAGACCGGCATCAGGACTATGCCGGCGGGGTTCGCGACCGTCTGGCTGCGGCCGGGTTGCGGGTCGAACTGGACGACCGCCAGGAGAAGATTGGTTATAAGATCCGAGAGGCCCAGCTGCAGAAGATCCCTTACATGCTGGTGACTGGCGATCGCGAGGCCGCCGAACGGGCGGTTTCGGTACGCAGTCGTTCGGCTGGCGACTTGGGGTCCCGTGCGCTCGACACGTTCATTTCGGACGCGCTCGAGGAGATTCGCCGGAAAGATCAGTCCGGACCGGCGCCCATAGCCGAACAGAAACCGGCGTAGGAGGACGTTATAGCTTTCGATCGCTCGCCCAGACGTGATGATCGCGTTCGTACCAACGAACGCATTCGTGTTCGCGAAGTCCGCGTCATCGACGAGACCGGACAACAGCTGGGGATCATGCCGCCGCCACAGGCGCTGGTCATTGCGCGTCAGAAGGGGCTCGACCTGGTCGAGATCTCTCCGACCGCAGTGCCGCCGGTGTGCCGGATCATGGACTTTGGCCAGTATCAGTACCAGGAGCAGAAGCGCGCCCGTGAGGCGAAGAAGCACCAGCGCGTGATCGAGGTCAAGGAGATCAAGTTCCGACCGAAAGTCGATGTGCACGACTACGAGTTCAAGAAGAAGCACATCGAGCGATTCCTGGCTGAAGGTGACAAGGTCAAAGCGACGATCTTCTTCCGCGGTCGCGAAATGGCGCACCCGGAGATCGGACGGCGCATTCTCGAGCGCCTGATGGCCGAATTGGCCGACATCGCGCTGGCCGAGACGATGCCGCGTCAGGAGGGCAATCAGATGCACGTCATCCTGACCCAGCGAACCGGACGTAAGAGCGCGCCGAAAGCCAAGCCGGACGCGGCCGGCGGGCCAGAGACAGCAGACGAGTAGACACATGCCGAAACTGAAGACACATCGCGGCGCCGCCAAGCGCTTCAAGAAGACCGGAACGGGCAAGATCGTCCGGGCCAGTGCGTTCAAGCGCCACATCCTGACGAGCAAGACGACAAAGACCAAGCGCCACAAGCGCGGCACACGGCAGGTCGCCGATCAGGATGCCGCCAAGCTGGAGCGGATGCTGCCGTACAAATAGTCGGTAGTTGGTAGTCGGTAGTTAGTGGTTAGTGGTTTGGTAGTGAGTACGTAGAGGCGGGTCTTCAGATCCGCCTGGCCAGAGGACGAAATGCCGAGAGTCAAAAGAGGAACAGTTCGCCGCGCCAAGCGGAAGAAGCTTCTAGCCCGCGCCAAAGGCTTCTATCAGACCAAGAGCAAGCTGTATCGTGCCGCGAAAGAGTCGGTCGACACGGCATTGAAGTATGCCTACGTCGGCCGCAAGAACAAAAAGCGCGAATACCGCCGTCTGTGGGTTGTCCGCATCAACGCTGCCGCGCGCGAGAACGGACTGACCTACTCGCAGATGATGCGCGGGCTGAAGGCCGCCGGCAGCACCATCGACCGCAAGATGCTGGCCGACCTTGCTGCCACGCAGCCGGCCGCCTTTGCCACGGTGGCCGCGCAGGCGAAGGCCGCGCTACCTGCCGGCGCCGCGGCCTAGTCAATGCACAATGCCTAAGGCTCAATGCTCAATGCTCAATTAACCTTGGGCATTGGGCATTCCGCATTGCGCATTGAGCATTGACCATGTCTGAGACGCCGCCCGATCGCTCAACCATCGACGACCTGCGCAACCGCTTTCGCGCCCGCCTCGAGTCGTCCGAGACCGTCGCCGCCCTCAAGGCGCTGCAGGACCAGTTTCTCAGCCGCAAATCCGGAACGATCACCGGCTTGATGAAGACGCTCGGCTCGCTGCCGCAGGAGGCGCGGCGCGAATTCGGCAGTCTCGTCAACACGCTCAAGACCGAGATCGAGAACGCCATCGAGGAGAAGCGGCGGACGCTGGAATCGTCGCGGCCCCCGGCCGGCGCTGTCGACATCACACTGCCCGGCCGTCCGACGCCCATCGGCCACGTGCATCCGCTGATGCGCGTGCGTCAGCAGGTCGAGGACATCTTCACGCGAATGGGCTACGAGATCCTCGAAGGGCCCGAAGTCGAGGACGACTTCCACAACTTCGAAGCGCTCAACATGCCGCCCGAGCATCCCGCACGCGACATGCAGGACACGCTCTACCTCGCGCAGCCCATCGCCGGCGGCACGTGGGGCGCGCACCGTTCGCCTGTGCCCGGTCACGTGCCGGAAGCGCAAGTCCGCGCGGCGACGCTGCTTCGCACCCACACGTCCGCGATGCAGATCCGGTACATGAAGACCTTCCCGCCGCCGGTCCGCATCATCGTTCCCGGCAGGGTCTATCGTCGCGACAACCTCGATCTGACCCACACGCCGATGTTCCAGCAGTTCGAAGGCCTCGTGGTCGGACGTGGCGTGTCGATGGCGGATCTGAAGGGCACATTCGAAGCGATGCTGACCGCGCTGTTCGGCCACGTGAAGGTGCGGTTGCGTCCGAGCTTCTTCCCCTACACCGAACCCAGCGCAGAGGTGGACATCTCCTGTCAGAGTTGCGGCGGGTCGGGGTGCAGCGTGTGCAAACACACCGGCTGGCTGGAGATCCTCGGCAGCGGGATGGTTCATCCCGCTGTGTTCGAAGCCGTCGGCTATGACCCTGAGCAGGTCACCGGATTCGCGTTCGGCATGGGCCTCGAGCGCGTGGCGATGCTGAAGTACGGCGTGGACAACATCCGGCTGTTCTACGAGAACGATGTGCGCTTCCTCGAGCAGTTTCCGGTCCCATGAAGATCCTGCTCTCCTGGCTCCGTGAATTCGTCGATGTGCCCGGCACCGCCGAGCACATCGCCACGACGATGTCGGTGCGCGGCTTTGCGGTGGAAGCGATCGAGTCACTGCCCGAGTACACCGAAGCGGTATCCGGAGACGGCACCATCGCGCGAACGCCGGGGGCGACCGCCGATGCGGTCATCGACTTCGAAGTCACCGCCAATCGTCCGGATTGTCTGTCGGTGGCCGGCATGGCGCGCGAAATCGCCACCGCCTACGGACTCCAGGTCCGCCGTCCAGTGGCCGGCGGGTCATCGCTGGCGTTGACGTCGCTGAAGTCGGTCGATCAAGGCGACGTCGAGATCGCGATCGACAGCAAAGAGCTGTGTCCGCGGTACGTCGGAGCGGTTGCGGACGTCAAGGTCGGACCGTCGCCGGAATGGATGCAGGCGCGCCTGCGTGCCGCGGGTGTCCGGCCGATCAGCAACATCGTCGATATCACCAACTACGTGCTGCTCGAGCTCGGGCAACCGATGCATGCGTTCGATTACGCCAAACTGGGTGGCGGCGCCATTCGCGTCAGGACCGCGCGGGCGGGAGAGACGCTGCGCACGCTCGATGGCCAAATGCGGACGCTCACGCCCGAGATGCTGGTGATTGCCGACGCGGAGCGTGCCATCGCCATCGCGGGCGTCATCGGCGGCGCTGACAGCGAAGTAAGCGCCGAGACTCAGACCATCGTCTTCGAGAGCGCATACTTCACGCCACAGCAGGTGCGTCGCACGAGCAAGGCGCTTGGAGTGAGGACGGAGGCGAGCACGCGATTCGAGCGCGGGACCGATCCTCGGCTGCCGGTCACAGCGATGGAGCGTGCGTGCGCGCTGCTCGAGCTCATTCGCGCCGGAACCGCGCGCGGGACGCTCGTCGATCGTTACCCGCTGCGGCTCGAGCCAGCGGTCGTGCGGTTACGCCGCGATCGTATCAGCGGACTGCTCGGGACGACCGTGCCCGATGCGGACGTCAGGAGGATTCTGGAAAGTCTCGGGTTCGCCCTGCGCGAGGCTGCCTCGACGTCGCTCGGGGCAGCCGGCTGGGACATCACCGTCCCGACCCGTCGAGTTGACGTGCTTCGCGAGGTGGACCTCATCGAGGAAGTGGCGCGTCACTACGGTTTCGACCGCATTCCGGTGACGTTCCCGGCGCTCACGACTCCGCCGCCGCCGATGGATCCACGCGTCGCCCAGACCCGCGCGTTGCGGGCGATCATGACTGGCGCAGGGTTCTCAGAGGCCGTGACGTTCGGCTTCGTGTCCCAGCCTGCGGCGGCACCGTTCGCACCGGAAAGCGATCTCGTCCCGATCGCGAATCCTTTGTCCGAGAGCTTCGCGGTGCTCAGGCCATCCGTGCTGCCCGGCCTGGTCGCTGCCGTCGCGCACAATCGCCGGCGCGAACAGCGGGACGTCCAGTTGTTCGAAGTCGGCGCCCGGTTCTCACGGTCGCGCGGCGAGCGCCGATCGCTGGCCTTTGCGTGGACAGGCGTCGTCGGTGCCGATCACTGGAGCGGCGGCACACGGCCGATTGACTACTTCGACGTCCAGGGTATTGTCGAACGTGTGTGCCAGGCCCTGCGCGTGGACGCGCAGATGCAAGGCGTCGCCGAATCGTGGCTCGTACCCGGGCGCGGTGCCGCGATCGCCGCGGGTGACGTGCGCATTGGCGCGATGGGTCTCCTCGCACCGTCGATCGTCGAGCAGTACCAATTGGCGGCAAGCGACGCCATCTACGTGGCAGAGATCGATCTCGATAGCGTGCCGCCAGCCGACGAGGATCCGCAGGTCGAAGCGCTGCCAAGACACCCCTCGATGACGCGCGACATCTCGATTCTCGTCGCCGATACGCTCGCGGCGGGAACGGTGCGGCAGACGGCACGGGAGAACGCCCCCGACACTCTCGTCCGCGTCAGCGAGTTCGACCGATACCAGGGCAAGGGCATTCCCGACGGACAAGTCAGCCTGTCTCTGAGGCTCACGTTCCGGGCATCTGATCGCACACTCACCGACAGCGAGGTACAGAAAGCTGTGGATGCGGTCGTCGCCGCGCTGAAGCAACAGCATGGCGCGGTGCAGCGCTAGGTCGGTTGGTGGTTGGTGGGAGTGGTTGGGCGTTGGTAGTTGGAAGTTGGGAGTTGCGATCTCTGTGAGGTCGTGGCACCATCTCCTCCACCACTTCCCCGAGTAAAGGAATCTATCCGGATGGCTAAACAGGCGGTAGCGTCGCGCACTGATCTCGACCCAATCGATCGGCTCGAGGAAAAAGTCAAACTGCTCGTCAGCGTCGTCGCGCAGCTGCGACGCGAGCATGCGAAGGTCCTCGACGACAACTCGCGGCTGATGCACGAGCTCGACAACATGCGCGCGCGTCTGGCTGAGAACGAAGTCACCGGCAGCGAATTGACGGCGCTACGCGAAGAGCGCGACCTCATTCGCGTCCGCGTGTCGGAGATGCTCGAACAGCTCGAGGCAATCTGACGTGCATCGCCGTAAGGAATGAGCAGCGTGGTCACAGTCGAAATCGCGGGACAGCGATATCCGATTCGTAGTGCGCTCGACGAGCGCTATGTCACCGAGCTCGCGGCGTACGTCGATCAGAAAATGCGCGCTGCTTCAGATGCGGCGCCAGCGAGTGACATGCTCGGCCTGGCTGTGCTTGTCGCGTTGAATATCGCCGACGAGTTCTTCCGTGAACGCGACCGTGAGGTCCATCCGCCAACTGGCGAACTCCACGAACGGGCCGCACGGCTCGAGCGTATTGTCGACGAAGCGCTCGCGCAAGTCTCCGTCAAAAAAGCCGTCTAGGAAGAGGCGCTGCCGATCTGTTGACCCGCCTCGGATCGCACGATAAGATTCCTTGAGCTCCTGCTTTGCTCGTGATGGTTTTCGGAGGCTCGTCTGAGCCAACGTTAATCCAAAGTGAGCCGCGAGGTTGCGCGTTGTGCATGCCTCTGTTTCGAGGAAGCCTGAAGCGCGACCGATAACAGCGGCTCCACCTGCTTTCGCAGGTTCATTCGACCTCCCCACACGGCAAAGCGGGGCTTTTTCAGTTCTTCCCATTCATGGTCCGGCTGAGGCCGGACACTACACTCCGCGACGCTCCCTGCGGATCACCTGTGCCCACACTCACTGTCGCTGACATCGGTGAACGTGCGCTGATTGCCCGCATCAAAGCACGCGTCTCGATGCCGTCGTGGGTGGTGATCGGTCCCGGCGACGATGCCGCCGTGATCCAGCCGGAGCGAGGCACGTACGACGTGGTGACGACGGACGCGCTGGTCGAGGGTGTCCATTTCGATCGGCGCTTCGTGCCCGCCGACGCAATCGGACATCGTGCGCTGGCTGTCAATCTCAGCGATCTGGCCGCGATGGGGGCGTTGCCGCGCGCCGCGCTGCTCTCGCTCTCGCTGCCCTCGTCACTCGACGTCGCCGATTTCGAGCATCTGGTCGATGGCGTGCTGGCTGTCGCAGCTTCGCACGGCGTGACGCTCATTGGCGGCAACATCACGCGGACGCCAGGACCACTGACCGTGGATATCACCGCGATCGGCACGGTCCGCCCGCGCAGGGTGCTGACGCGTTCCGGTGCGAGGCCGGGCGACTGGGTCTATGTCACCGGCTCATTGGGCGGAGCGGCCATTGGTTTGCAGAGGTTGCAGGCTGGTGCGCAAGCCGGGGTTGACCCGTGCGTCGTACGGTATCTGAGACCCGAACCGCGGGTCCGAGCGGGTATGTTGCTCGGCCGCAATCGCGCGGCCTCGAGCTGCATGGACGTCAGCGACGGACTCGCGGACTGCGTGCGTCAGGTGGCCGAGGCGTCTGGCGTCGGTATCACGCTCGAAGCTGCATCGATTCCGATCTCGGCTGAGGTTCGCGAGGCGCAAACGCGACGAGAGCGGGATCCGCTCGAGCCGGCGCTCAGCGGAGGCGACGATTACGAGCTGTTCTTTACAGTACGACCAGCTCATCGGGGACGCCTGCGCATGGTTTGTCAGCACGTGGGCGATCTGCCGATAACTCGCATTGGAGTGGTGACAAAGGGTCGGGAGTTGCTAGTGCGCGACGACAGCGGTACGACGCGCCCACTGCCGGCAGGATACGAGCACTTCACGTCAACATAGATGCGACTGATCCTCGCGCGCTATACCTGGCTCAAGGTCACGGTGCTCCTCGCGGCCGTCGTGGGGTTCGTGTTGTTGTACGAGAGTCAGATGCGCGATTCGCGCAACGCCGCCTGGGAGACGATGACCAATCCCGATGGGTCGCCATTGCCCGGCGCGCGGCTCCCCTTTAGCGCCACCGCGTATTGCAAAGGCACGACGACGGCGTCTGGCGTCGGCGTCCGCAGCGGTATCGCCGCTGCCGACCCGTCGATCCTTCCGGTCGGCACCGTGCTCAACATCGCCGTCGGCGACAATCGCTACAACGGTGTGTACACCGTGATGGATACAGGTCCGGAAGTACAGGGCCGATTGCTCGATCTGTACATGTGGAGCTGTCACGAAGCACTGAAGTTCGGCCGGAAGGACGTGCAGGTGACGGTGCTACGACTCGGGTGGGATCCACGTGCGACGGCACCCACTTTGATCGATCGCATCTTCCGCGGTCGCGCCACACGCAAGGTTCCAGCGCCTGAACCTCCGCCGCCCGCTGGCGAGGCGCCTGCCGATGGGGAAAGCGAGGAATCGAGCGCGCCGGACGTCGCGGCACCTGAGGCCGACACGACGCCTGCTCCTACACCCGCGCCGCCGCTGCAATAGAACGCTCCGGCGAAAAGCCCGACACTCATGCCCACGGTGCGTGTTATCGGCGACCGGCGGTGGCGAGCAATGATTCCAACAGCGTTGGGTCTGCGGGCTTGGTGAGATGCACGTCGAAGCCGGCTTGCATCGCGTGGTCCTTGTCGCGTTCCTGGCCCCAGCCAGTCAGCGCCACCACCATGAGACTCGATCCGAACTCCTGGCGAATGCGGCGGCACGTTTCATAGCCATCGAGCCCCGGCATGCCGATATCCAGAATCACAATGTCGGGACGGTACTCGCGCAGGTCGTTGAGTCCGGCCTCGCCGTTGTGCGCAACGCGGCATTCGCCGCCGAGCGCCGTGACGAGCCGCTGCATCGCTCGTGCCCCGGCGGGATTGTCATCGATGACGAGCACGCGGCGGCCGGCACACGGCGCCACCGGAGGCATGGTCGCGACATGAGTCGTCGTTGCGACGTGAGCCACGGGCACTCGCAACGTGAAGGTGCTGCCCCGGCCGGGGCCGTCGCTGTGGGCGTCGATCGATCCGCCGTGCATTTCGATCAGACGTCGCGCCAGCGCCAACCCGATGCCGAGACCTGTTTGCGAACGCTGTGCGGTGGTATCGTCCTGCGTGAACAGATCGAAGACGCGGGGCAGCATCTCGCTGGAGATGCCGATCCCCGAGTCGGCGATGCGAAGGATGACCTCGCGCTGGTGAGTGGTCGATGATGTCAGCTCAGCTGAAATGCTGATGTGTCCGCCCGGATCAGTGAATTTGACGGCATTGTGTAGCACGTTCGAGATCACCTGAACGAACCGTACGGGATCGGACTCGACGAGCAGTCGTGTATTGGGCATGTCGATGCGGAGATCGATCTGCCTTTCGGCGATGGCCGTACGATTGCCCTGCACGGCCCTGGTGACGAGCGTCGCAAGTTCCGTGGCCTGGCGCTGCAGCCGAATCTTTCCGGACGTGATGCGTGACACGTCCAGGAGATCGTCCACCAGCCGCACGAGCAACATGAGCTGCTCCTCCATCTCCTCCCGGACTTCTTCGACTACCTCCGGTGTGTTGCCAGCGATGCGAATCAGCTCCAGGCTCGTACGAAGCGGCGCCAGCGGATTGCGCAGCTCGTGGGCCAGCGTCGCGAGGAACTCGTCCTTTCGTCGATCGGCGTCTTTCAGCTGCCGCTCACTGTTGCGCAAGGCGTCCTCGGCCTGCGTACGCTCGATGAGATCGGCGGCCTGCCGGGCCAGGATGTCGAGCAGGCGGAAATCGCGTTCGGACGGTTGATGCGGTTGTGTCCAGTGCGTGGTGATCATCCCCAGCGTCTTGCCGCCGCGAGAGATGAGCGGTGTGGTCTGGGCGGCCTGAATGCCCCCCTCGAGCAGCGCTGCCTGATCCGCGGTGCCAGCCATGAAATCGCATCGGGCCACGTCCGGAGTGATGACTCGAGCGCCGGTTTGCAATGCATGGGCACACGTCGTGTGAGCGTCAGCGGATACCCACTCCCACCGCCGCTTGGCGACGTCATCGAAACCCCGCGAGGCAATGAGATGCAGCTCGCCGCGCGGTCCACGCTCAGGGTGAAACACCTGCATGCTCGCGCACTGCGAACGCATGATCCAGAGCGCCGCGTCGACAAGGGTTTCGTACAGCGACGCGGTTCCCTGCTCTTCGATCAGCTGTGCGCTCAGCTGCTGGAGGAGCTTGGTGTCCGCCAGCTCAATGCTCAACCGACGTTCGCTCTCCCGCAAGGCGTTGTCGCTGAGCCGTCGTTCGATGAACTCCGCAGCCTGTCGCGCCAGCAGATCGAGAAAGCGAGTCTCGCGCGCGGACGGTCTCCGTTGCGACTCGGTCCACTTCGTGCACAGCATGCCGACTGTTCGCCCGGTGCGCGTGATCAGCGGTGTTGACTGCCCCGACCGGATCCCGCCCTCCACCAGCAGCTGAATCGTCCCGTCCGGATCTGCGACGCCCGGATCGTCGTAATGGACGACAGCCGACCGATTCATCGCGAGCGCCCGGCCACATGATATCTGAGAGTTCGCGTTCACTCGACTGAGGCGTTCGGCCGCGGCGAATTCGAATCCATCGTTGGCCAGCAGCACCAGCTCGTAGGCACCGGCGTCGAGCAGCTGCAGGCAGCCCGCTTGTGCGCTGGTAATGGATTTTGCCGCAGCGACGATGGCGTCGAAAAAGGCCTGGGTATCGGACTCGGCCACCAGGCGCACGCTGAGATCGCGCAACAGCTGCGTATCGCGGAGGTCGTTGCCCACGGCCTGCTCGGCCAAGGCCTGTTCGAGACGAGCGAAGAGACGATCCGCCAGCTGGCGGAACAGGTCGATTTCCTCGTCGCGCCAGCGATGCGGATGCGCGTCGCACACCGAAAAGATGAACCTCCACGCGCCGTCGCGGATGAAGGGCACGCTCATGAACGACCGCACCTGGAGCATCGAATGTGCGTCGGTGTAGGTTCGCGGGTCGCGGTCGGTGTCGTACACAATGAGCGGAGCGCCGGTTCGGGCGGCCTCGCGATACTCTGGCGTCACGAACTCCGAGATGCGGATGGCATCCGGCCTGCTCGGTGAACCCTCGCGGTTCCAGATGTGCAATACCCGGATCAGATCGTGCGGCTCGTCCACCCCGAGCAGGCACACCGATGACACCTGCAGATACGTACCGAGTAAAGACCCGACCACCTGCATGATCTGCTCGGGGGACGACAAACGCGCGTAGCTGTCTGCGATCTGATCGAGGAGGACGAGATCGGCTTCGCGGCGCTTGCGATCGGTGATATCGGCCGCCACCCCCGACATTCGGACAGCGCGGTCTCCGAAGACAACCTCTCCTTTGAACTCGAGCCATCGCGCCAACCCGCCGTCGTCGATGACGCGAATCTCGTCGTGCAGCGATCCGGGACCCGCCGGCTCGATCGCACGCGCGAACATATTCGCGCAGCGTACGTGGTCAATCGGATGGATCGAGGTTCTAATGATTTCGTCGCAAGTGAACGTGCCGTCTTCAGGCAGGCCGAGCAAGGTGCGCATTCTCGCGTCCGGCTCGAAACAGTCATCGGCCACGCGCCAGATGAATGTACCGAGGCCCGACGCGTTGATCGCCGACCGCAGTCGAGCTTCGCTCTCCCG
>Ga0126304_10000327_pt1 | contig 18226 bp, 16 predicted proteins | sample Plot25_FD_92538 | JGI IMG/M metagenome (GOLD analysis project Ga0126304, IMG submission 92538) | Serpentine soil microbial communities from UC McLaughlin Reserve, CA, USA - Plot25 | ecosystem: Environmental > Terrestrial > Soil > Grasslands | place: USA: UC McLaughlin Reserve, Lake County... | reverse complement strand
GTCCCGCATCGCCTCCTCCTCGCGGCTCGATCTCACCTCGCAAGCCCCATGCGCGCGACCCATGCCATTACTCGGGCAGGCTCCTCGATGAAACTGGTTCGTCAGCTCGTGCCGCGGGCGGTGCGGCACGGCATCAGCGCGCAGCTCGCGCGCGTGCATGCCGGGCGCCTGTCGGCGGATTTGGGTCGTCTCGCTGCCGGGCGTGACACGATCGTCGTGGGTCCGTGGCTCGGCGAGGTCGGCTTCGAGCTGCTGTATTGGGTGCCGTTCCTGCGATGGTTTGCCAGGACCTTCAACGTCGCCTCTGAGCGTCTGCTGATCGTCTCGCGTGGCGGGACGGCGTCCTGGTATCGGCCGTTTGCCGCCGGTTACCGCGACATTTTCGATTATCTGACGCCCGAAGAGTTCCGCCGACGTCACAACGAGCGCGTCGCCGCAAACGGTGAGCAGAAGCAGACGCAGGTGCTGGCGTTCGAACGGCAGGTATTGCGCGAGCTCACGACCGACGTCCACAGCCGATCGATGCTGCATCCGTCCACGATGTACGGGTTGTTCAATCCATTCTGGTGGGGGCATGTGGACGAGGAATGGGTGCATCGCTTCGCGAAATACGCGCGCGTGAATGCCGATGGAGACGCCGCCTCGAGGCGGCCCGGAGATGTGGGCGCCGGCTTTAGGCGGCCCGAATCGCCGTACACGGCCGTGAAGTTCTACTTCAACGACTGTTTCCCCGACACCAGTGAGAACCGCGCGTTCGTGCGGCGTACACTGCAGGCGCTGAGCGAGCGAGGTCCCGTCGTGTCGCTCGCCACGAATCTGCAGCTCGATGATCACGCCAGCGGTGAAGCAGAGTCGCTCGGCGTCCGCACGCTGCCACACGACATGCACCCGCGCGAGAACCTCGCGCTGCAGACGGCGATCGTCGCCAGCGCCTCGGCGTTTGTCGGCACGTATGGCGGCTTCTCGTATCTCGCGCCGTTTCTGAACGTGCGATCGACGGCGTATTTTTCCGACCCTGACGGTTACTCGGCGCGGCACCTGCTGATGGCACGCTCCGCACTTGAGTCGATCGATGCGGGGGGATTGCTCGACGTGCGGCCGATCGGATTGGAGATCGTGCGTTAACGCCCAACTTCCAACTCCCAATTCCCAACCACTCCCAACTCCCACGGACAATGTCGAGTGCTGTTGGCCGTTTGAGGCTGGGCGTTATTGGGAGTTGGGCGTTGGGAATGGTTGGGAGTTGGTCGTTGGGAGTTGAATGATGAGTATTCGTCAGGTCCTAGTCACCGGCGGTGCCGGTTACATCGGATCCCATCTCGTTGACACGCTGATTGGGCGCGAGTACCGCGTAAAGGTGCTCGACAACCTGGAACCGCAGGTCCATCGCTCCGGAACGTGGCCGTCGTATGCCAACCCAAAGGCGACGTATATCCGCGGTGACGTTCGCGATCGTGCGGTGTTCGAGCCGCTCGTGCTCGAGTCCGATGCGGTCGTGCATTTCGGCGCTGCAGTCAGCGTCGGCCAGAGCATGTATCAGGTCGATCGCTACGTGGATGTCAACACGCGTGGCACGGCGCTGCTCCTCGACATCCTCGTCAACAATAAGCATCACGTCGAGAAAGTGCTCGTCGCATCGTCTATTGGCGTCTACGGCGAAGGCGCCTACCGCTGTGCGACGCACGGATCGGTGGCGCCGACGATACGTTCTGAGGAGCAGCTCGCCGCGCGCGACTGGGAACAGCGGTGCCCGGTCTGCAATTCGCACGTGGCCTCGATCCCGACGCCAGAGGACAAAGCGCTCTATCGCGACAACATCTACTCGATGACCAAGCTGCACCAGGAAGAGATGGTGCTGCTCATTGGCAAGACGTACGGCATCCCGTCGGTCGCGCCGCGATTCTTCAATGTCTATGGTCCGCGACAGAGTCTGAGCAATCCCTACGCCGGCGTCGCCGCGATCTGGTTGAGCCGCCTGCTCAACGATCGCCAGCCGGTCGTCTTCGAGGACGGTGGACAGCTGCGCGACTTCGTCTCGATCCACGACGTCGTCGCGTGCCTGGTGCTGATGATCGAGACGCCCGGCGCCGACTTCCTCCCAGTCAACGTCGGCTCGGGTGAGACGGTGACGATTCTCGAGATCGCGAAAACATTGAGTCGCATTCTCGGCAAGTCGATCGAGCCTGAGGTGACGCAGGCAGGCCGCAAGTTCGACATCCGCCACAACACCGCCGACATCACCCGCGCACAGACGACGCTGGGGTTCAAGCCGCGGGTCACGCTCGACGAGGGATTCCGGGAGCTCGTCGAGTGGGCGAAGACGACACCCGACGTCGCGACCGACTTCTTCGATCGTGCCTATGACGAGCTGAAGCAGAAAGGGCTGCTCGTCAAGTCGTGATCCTGTTTTTCGAGCAACTCAAGGAGTATCGCGGCGCTGTCGCCATGGTGGATGGCGCCTTCGATCCGTTGCACCGCGGGCACATCGAGTACTTCCGCGAGGCATGCGGGCTGGGGCTGCCGCTCCTGTGCAATGTCGCATCGGATGGCTACGTCCGCACCAAGCACCGGCCGTTGCTCCCCGAGGATCAGCGCGCCGCGATCGTCGATGCCATCCGCTTCATCACCTATACCCATGTCAATCAGTTCGATACCGAGACGGTTCTCCGCGAGCTGCGCCCGCGCTACTACGTAAAGGGCAACGACTGGAAGGGGCGCCTGCCCGCCGGGCAGGTGACCATTTGCGCGGAGAACGGCATTGAGGTCGTCTACCTGGATACCGTGCTCGATTCGTCGAGCCGGCTCTTGCAGCAGTTCGCCGAGGAGCAGCGACATCGTTCATGACCATCACCGAATTTGAAGCCGCCGTCTTCGCGCAGCAGCCGACGAAGCAACAGCACTACGACGAGAACTACTGGTTGGGCGAATGGCGCGCCGGTGACAACAACTACTCACTGGAGACGCGCCGCCGCATCGAGGCAAAGAATCCGCAGCTCATCAAAGATGTCTTTCAGCCGACTCGCGTGATCGACCTCGGCTGCGGGCCCGGCGCGCTGATGCATCTGCTGCTCGAGATTGGCGTCGAAACCGACGGCATCGATTACAACGAGATGAGCCTGAAACTGGCGACGCCGGAGGTCAGGGATCGGATTGCGATCGGCGATGCCGCCGACACCTCGATCAAGAAAGACGGCGCCTACGACCTTGTCATCTGCCGCGAGGTGCTGGAGCACCTGACGGTGCTCGAGGTGAAGAAGGCAGTCGCCAACATGGTGCGCCTGACCTCGAAATTCATCTACGTCACGACGCGGTTTCACCCGAATCCGCCGACGCTGCTCGACTTCAAGACGAGCGACGATCTGGATCCCTCGCACATCACGCTCCTCAACAAGGACATGCTCCGCCTGATGTTCGTGCTCGAGGGCTGCCGCTCGCGGCCCGATCTCGAGGACAAGATGGACTGGGGACGCAAAGGCCGTGTCCTGGTTCTCGAGAAGAACTGACGCCAACATGCGCGTGCCATCTGCCGTGGCTGGCGCCGCGGTCGTCGCTGGACTCCTCACCGCCATCATCAGGTACCTCGGGCTCGAGGGCTTCTCGAACGATCATTTTCAACACCTTGCGGCGGCGCAGCAGATGCTGCTCGGCGAGTGGCCGACCCGCGACTTCGCCGATCCCGGAATGCCGCTGATGTATGCGGCGTCGGCGGCAGCGCAGGTCGTCTTTGGCCGATCGCTCTTCGCCGAAGCGATGCTGATGGCGATCGCTTACGGGCTGACGTCGGCGCTGCTGGTGATCGGTGCATGGCGGGCGTCACGTTCGCTCGCCATTGCCGTGCTGGCGTGCGCGCTGTGCGTGGTGGCGTTTCCGCTGCCGGCCAGCTATCCGCGCGCCCTGCTCTATGCGCTGGGGCCGCTCGCAATCTGGGCATGGGCCCGCAAGCCGACCGCTCTTCGGCTCTTCGCCATCGCGCTCCTCGTCGGGGTTGCCTATCTATTTCGCCAGGAGCACGGCGTCAATCTGGGCCTGGCGGCGCTCGTGACCGTGGCGCTGGCGCCGGGTGAAACGCGCGTCATGAAAACGCGGCTCGTGACGCTGGTCGCGCTGATCGTGCTGGTGCTGCTGCCGTATGCGATGTACATCCAACGGAGTCAGGGAATCTTCAGCGCTATATCGAGCTCGTGGGAGTTCAGCCACCGGGAGGCCGATCGCACCGCGCTCCGCCTCGGCGCATATGGCTCGGGCGATGCCGTGCGCCTCTTCTACTTCTTCCATGCGCTGCCCTTGATCGCCGCCGCGGTCGTGGTGTTGGACGTGCGACGCGGGCGAATCGAGGACGCGTTGACGGGCACGCCGCTCGCCGTGTTGGCGTTTCTCGCCAACATGAATTTCCTTCGCGAGCCGCTGCCCGTGCATCTGCCTGACGCGATCGTTCCCGCCGCGCTCGTCGCCACATGGCTGGCCGGCCGCGCCGTGCGCATGCCCTCGTTGCCGCTGCGGTCGATCGCACTCACCGGCTCCGCGGTCGTCATGTTTGTGGCGGCCTCGTCAGTCGTGGTGGTCGGCCGCGCGCAAGAGAATGCGGCGCGCACGAATCTGAGTCTGGGGCTGTCGTCGCTGCCGCAGCTCCTACGCGATCGCACCGTGCAGCTGAAGGCCCGGTACGATCGGCGGCAGCTGCCCGACGGCCGCATCCTGTCCCTTGTTGGCTTGTTCGACTATCTGGATCGCTGCACCACCCCGAGCCACCGATTGCTCGTTGCTGGCAACGCGCCGGAACTCTACGTCTACGCGCAGCGCCCGTTCGCCGCCGGCCACAGCACATTTCTCGAGGGCTATTACCAATCTGAGGCGGAACAGCAGCGAATGCTCGATCGCACGGAGCAGCAGGTTGTCGCGTTTGCCGTGATGCTGAGCGATCAGGAGTCCTCTTTCCGCTCGACGGCACCTGGCGTCAGTGCGTTTGTTGATGCGAATTTCCGGCCACTGACCGAGATACCAGCGAGCGGCGGCGATCGAACCGTTCGCGTCCTGGTGCGGAGTGGATTGCCGCCGGTTCACGCAGATCCCGCGACAGGCTGGCCTTGCTATCGCTGACGATGTCGAGCAGCGACTTGTTGTGATTCCCGCAGGAGTCGAGACCGCTCGTGAGACGAACCGCAGCCGCGCCGCGGTTCTGCTGCTGGCGGGTGTGCTGGCGGCGGCAATCGCGTTCGATCTCTGGCGGATGCCCGTGCAGGTGACCGATTCGCTGAGCGAGCTTCTGGACGCACAGGCGTCGCCATCGATCGCCTCATCGTTCAGCCACGCCCTGACCACGACCGCCTATCTCCGGCCACTGCGTATCGCGCAGATCAAAGCACTCTTTGATCTCGCCGGTGGTGAGCACTATCGGCTGGCGTATCGAGGCTTCCACGCACTGCTGATCGTGCTGCTGATCTGGCTGTTCGTGCGCGCGCTGCCGATCGAGTCGCCGCTCGATGCGGCTGCCGCCGCCCTCGCGCTGACGGTGTTCACGGGCCTCCACACCTTCCTCGGCTTCCTCCGCGAGGCATTTCCCATCAATCACTTCCTCGAGATCGCCGTGCTCGTGATGGGGGCACTGAACCTCACGCTCTCGCGCGGGGGCTGGCTGATCGACCTGCTCGCCGGAATCATGTTCACGTGTGCGGCGCTGACGCTCGAATCAGGCGTGCTGATCTGGATAGTGATCGCCACCGCGTGGATTCTGGGGCTGCGCGGCGTGTCCGCGCGCGGCCTGGTATTCCTGACGGCGCTCCTGGCCGGCTACTTCGTACTGCGCTTCTGGTATCTCGACACTGGTCTGCCCTCGCTGACCGAGCGCACGTCCGGCTTCTTCCTCGAGCGGCTCGAGCCGCGGGAGATCCAGCAACGGTTCGGCGATCGCCGGTTCGTCTTCTACGCGTACAACGTCGGCGCCTCGCTGCTGTCGGTGCTGTTCTCCGAACCGCGTGACGGACTATTTGTCGCGACGCGTGCGTGGCGTCAGGGTGACGTTCATCCGCATGCGTACCTGACCGTTCTTTCGTCGCTGGCGATGACGACGGTGATGGGATGGGCAGCGTTGGCCTGGCTGCGTACGCGAGCTCCGTTGACCAGGAGCGGCCGTCTCGCGGTTGTCGCCATCGTGGTTCTTGCGGCGAACGCGGCGCTGTCGTTCTCGTACACCAAGGACGACATCATTGCGGTGGCCGGCGTATTCTACGCGATCGCGGCGTTCGCCGCGCTCCGGTCGATGCTTCAAGTCGCGCAGGCCGGTGGCGTCATGCGCAGCGTTGTCGTGGCGGCGGCGATGCTGGCCCTCGCCTCGGCCTGGACGATGCGCAGTTCGGGTGTGCATCACGTGATGAACGAGCATGCATTCCGCGCGCGCAACGACTGGGCCGAGCTGCCGATCCGCTGGCAGCAGGAAGGGAGATGGCCGAAGGACGCCGCGTCGCTGGCACTGATCGAGCGGCTGCGAGACGCCGCGCTCGATGCTGACGTACCGAATCCGCAGATGGCGCCGGAGTGGAGAGGTCTGTGGTACGGCGACTGATTCTGGTCGTCGCGTCGGCTGCGCCGGCCGCGCTGCTCGGCGTCATGACCGCAGGCATGCTGCTGCGGGCGGTATTTGGCGCCCATCCCCTGTGGCGGTCCGAGCCGGTCAATCTCTCCGAGGCTGCCGCGCTTCGCGATCAGGCGACCGTCGTTCAACTGATTCGACGTGGCGAGGATCCCTATCAGCGCCGCGAGGTGCGCGCCGACCTGCTGTTCAACGATCGCGCCGAGCTGACGGCGTTCGAGGCGGCGATTGCCGCCGGCCGCGCCGAAGTCATGGAAGTGATCCTGTTCGCGTCGCGGCGTCCGGCGCCTGCCGAGTGGAATCAGCTGAGATGTCTGTCCAAGCTCGAGGAGGCTGACGACATCGACGAAGTGCTCGAACGCTACAAGCCCGAGTCAGCCGTCCTCGAGTGCAGCGGCGTTACGCGTCCGTGGAAATAGCTCGACCAAGCGTCCGCTTGTGGATCACAGCAGCGATCATCTTTCTGCTTGCACTGCTCTGGCAGTTCCTCACGTACAACGGCTTTCCCAACGATCACTACTTCCATGTCGCCCGCGCGCGCCAGATGCTGCTTGGCGAGTGGCCGGTCCGGGATTTCGTCGATCCCGGCGCGCCGTTGCAATACGTGCTCTCGGCCGCTTCGCGATGGATGTTCGGCGAGGCGGCGGGTTCAGAGCTGCTCATCGTTGCGCTCGGCATTGCGGTGGGCGCTGCGGCGACCGTGATCGCGGCGTCGTGGTTGTCGCGTTCGATAGTCGTCGCCGTTTGCGTGGCGGTTCTGGAGATTCTCGCGTCGCCGCGCAGCTACAGCTATCCCAAGATGCTGCTCTACGGCATCGCCAGCTGCGTGATTGTCGCGGTCACCGCGCAGGCGACTCGCGGGCGTCTTTTCGCTGCGGCCGGCCTGACCGCCATCTCGTTCCTCATGCGCCACGATCACGGTCTCTTCATCGGCGTCGCGTGTGCCGCGGCGTTGGTGATGAGCGCCTCTGGCCTGACGGACGCCGCGCGCCGATTCGGCACCTTCGCTGCTGCTGTCGCCGTCCTGCTCGCGCCGTGGGCGCTGTGGGTCCAGCACTACCAGGGCCTCATCCCATACTTCGAAATGGGTGTCGCCGTCTCTCGTCGCGAAGCGGACATCTCACTCCTGCGCGATCTGCCTCGAGTCGACCTTGCGGCCGGCCTGACGACGGCGAACACACACGCATGGTTGTATTACTTGTTCTGGCTGCTGCCACTGGTCTGCGTTCCGTTGGCGGTGCTGCGGCGAGTCAAGCGGCATGAACGATGGCCCGGCGAGTGGGTCGCGGTTGGCGCGATTGGGATGCTCGCGGTCGCCCTTGACGCCACCTTTCTGAGAAATCCGCTCGAGACACGGCTTGCGGACGCCACGGTGCCTGCGGCACTCCTCGGCGCGTGGCTGCTGGGCCTCGTGTGGTCGAGGCCATCGCGTCCGACGCTCGTGATCGCTGCGCGCGCTGCTGCCGTGCTCGTGCTCGTCGGCACGACCGTGAGCATCTGGCGGGTCGGCGACGTCACCAACAAGCTGGATGAAGTGGGCGCGTTCGAAGACGACCTCGAGCACATTCAGGAACATACGGCCTCGCTCATCGCTGCGCTGATACAGCCGGAGATGGAGGCACGCAAGCTGCCAAGCCGCGTATCTGCGGGTCTCGTGCCGTTCTTCCGCTACGTGAATCGATGCACGGCCCCGGGGGATCGGATGCTGGTCTCCGGCCCGTATCCCGACGTGTTCGTCCTCTCACGCCGCGGGTTTGGCGGCGGGCACATTGCGTTCCTGGAATCGTTCTACAGCTCCGATGCCGATCAGCAGCTGACGCTCACGCGCATGAACGGTGAGTCGGTTCCATTCGTGATCCTGCCGCTCGATGATCAGGACGCCTTTGCCCGCAGCTTTCCCAAAGTCCTTGCGCACGTGACCGCGGCGTACGACCTCATGGCCGACATTCCGGTAGACGGGCTCAAGGGGGTTCGCATCATGGTCGAGCGCGAGCGGCCGCGCCACGGGACCGACGCTGAAACCGGCTGGCCGTGTTTCACCACGCAAAGGGGAACATGACACAACCCTTTACCGAAGCTCAGGCGGGCGATCGGCGGTGGACCTGGGTCGCCTATGCGTACGCCCTGCTCGTTGCCGGCGTGCTCGGCTACTTCCTGGTCGGCCTGGTGATTCAGGTCAGCGACAGCTTTGGCAATCTGCTCGCCATTCAGGAGCCGACGCTCGGTCAGGTGCTGCGCGATCAGCTCTCGCAACGAGGCTACCTGCGGCCACTGCTGTGGGGACAGATCAAAGCGATCTACGAGCTGTCAGCGGGCGACTACTTCCTGTGGTTCCGTGGAATCCACGTCCTGCAGGTCGCGGCGTTGATCGGGTTATGCGTGGCTGTGATGCGGCCACGCAGCGCGCTCGACGCCGCGCTCGTGCCGCTCGCGCTGGCCGTTGTGGTTGGCGCGCACACATTCGCGCCGATGGTGAGAGAAGCGTTTCCGATCAACTCATTTCTGACGATTGCGATCACCTGCGTAGCGACGATGGCTCTCGCACAGCGACCGCACCCTCGCTGGTACGTGGATGCATTCGCAATTGCGCTGCTGGCCGGCTCCATCCTGACCGTCGAGTCGGGCGTGCTGGTGTGGGTCGTGGCGGTCGTTGCGTATGTCGTCGGCATGCGCGGTATCTCACGGAACGCAGTTATTGCGATGACGCTCTGCGTCGCGGCCTACATGCTGATCCGCATGCTCGTCCTCAACGTCGGCTCGCCATCGTTGGCGGAGCGCGCTTCGGGATTCGGGTTCTCGATCCTCGAGCCGGCCGATTTGATTCGTCGCTTTGGCGGGCGCGCGTGGGTCTTCTACGCCTACAACGTCATGAGCTCGATCGCGACGGTGCTGTTCGCGGAGCCAAAGGGCGGCGTCTGGCGTTTCGCGTGGGAACTGACCACCGGGACCGTGCATCCGTGGACCCTCGTCTCGGTCATGTCCTCGACTGCGGCGACGATGATGATCGGATGGTTCGTGTGGAGTCGGCGCGCGGCGATCCGCAGGTGGCGCCTGGACGAGGCCGATCGTCTGGTCATCGTCTTCGCCGGCATCCTGCTCGCCAACGCGGCGATCAGCTTTCCGTACACGAAGAACGTCATCATGAGCCCGTCCGGCGTGTTTCTTGGGCTCGCCGTGTATGCCGCGTCGCGGGCATGGCTTCAGACGATCGCGCAACGCCACGCAGCGATCACGATGGTGGTGTTCGCCGTGTTGACCTGCGGGTGGGCCTTTCGCGTTGCCGGTAATCACTACAACTTGCGATGGACGGCCGCCGAGCAGCGCGCCGAGTGGGTGACGGTGGACAGTTGGCTCGACCGACAGCACATCGCGCTTCCAACGGCGGACGCGCGAGCGCTGCACGATGCGCTCCGGCGCGACGCGCTCGTGAATCACCCAACCCCATTCCAGCCATCGACGCGTTGGATGGCGTGGTTCGATATCGACTGGTAATGCGCCACGCCGCACTTGCGCTCCCTGCGTTGCTCATCACGCTCAGCCTGGCAGCGATCGCCTGCGCCGAAATGCTGGGGGGCCATCCGCTCACGATGGGCCCGCCGCGCAGCGTACCGGAAGCGATCGCCATGCGCGACCAGGCGGGGGCGGCGCGATTGATCGATGAAGGCGCCAACGTGCGCGCGATCGGACTCGTGCGGCCGGGCATTGTCACGGATCAGCCGCTCCTGGTGACGCCGCTCGAGGCAGCCGTCCTCGTGGATGCGACCGCGATGCTGGACTTCCTCGTCGGCAAGGGGGCGGACGTGCCACACGAGCTGGCCTGTCTGGCCGCAGATGTGGGCGCGCGTACGGCTCGCGCCAGGCTTGGCGAGAGCACCTGTCACTCGGGCGACGCACTGCGCGGTGTATTGGCCAGGCCGTGACAAATGAATGAGTCCGATCTCAATCGTCCCAACCGATGGACCTGGTTGTCGTACGCGTACGCGATGCTCGTGGTCGCGGGCATCAGCTATCTGCTGTTCGACATCCCGATCCAGGTGTCCGACAGCTATGGCAACCTGGTCGCCGCATCAGGCCGCACGATGGGCTCGCTCGTCTACGAGCAGTTTCATGGTCGAGGGTTTCTCCGCCCCTTCCTCTGGGCCCACATTCGTTTCGTCTACGATCTGTCCGGCGGCAACTATTACATGTGGTTCCGCGGCTGGCATGTGGGTCAGGTCGCGCTGCTTACTCTCCTGTTCGTGCGGCTCGTGAAACCGCGCACCGCGGCCGCCGCGGCGGCGGTGACGACGGGCTTGGCGGCGTTGATCGGTCTCCACACCTTTGCCGGCACGATTCTCGAAGCGTTTCCCATCAACGCGTACATGACCATCCTGATCTGCTGCTACTTCGCCGCGGACCTCGCACTGAGCCCTCCGCGCTGGTGGCGTGATGTTGCGGCCGTGGTGCTGTTTGTGTTTGCCGCGCTCAGCGTCGAGAGCGGACTGCTGATCGCCGTTGTGCTGGTGGCGGCGTACCTCGCCGGTGCGCGTGGCGTATCGCGATGGGGCATCGCCGTGGTCGTGCTGCTCGTGGCTGGATATCTGGCGTTGCGCTTCGCCGTGCTCGACGTCGGCACGCCGGGTCTGATCGAGCGCAGCTCCGGATTCGGCTTCTCGGTGCTCGAGCCAAAGGACCTCGAGAGCCGGTTCGGCGAGCGCCCCACCGTGTTCTATCTCTACAACATCGGCACAGCGCTGCTGTCGGTGCTGTTCTCGGAACCCCGCGCCGGCGTGTGGATCGCGGCACGCAACTTTCTCTATGGCGACGAGCTGTCAATCGCGCTTGTCGCCAATCTAATTGCCTCGTTGCTGGGCACGCTCGTCCTGATGTGGTACGCGTGGCGCCGCCGCGAAGACTGGATCGCGCGGCGGTTCACACGCGACGACCAGTTGATGGCGATCTTCGTTGCGGTCACGCTGGCCAACGCGGTGATCAGTTACCCCTACACGAAGGACGTGATTCTCAGCCCTGCCGGGATCTTCTATGCCGCCGCGTTCACCGTCGCCGTGAAGGCGCTCGTGGAGACGGCCGTGATCTCCGCGAGCCGGGTGCGCGTTGCGACCCTGACGATGTTTCTGGTGGTGCTGTCGGGGGCGTGGGCGTTTCGCGCGATGGCCATTCACATCGCGTTGCGCGAGGTGGCGAGCGTTGTTCGCAATGACTGGGTTTATATCGATGACTGGATCAAGAACCAGGGGCTGCACCCCGACGCTGCGGGGCTTGCGCTCAAGCAGCGGCTCCAGACAGATGCGATCTTGACGCATCCGGCACGCCCGGCGGTGATCGGTGACTGGGTTGAGTGGTTCCGTGAACCCTGAGCGGCGCGTCCCGACGCCGGTGCTCGTCGCAGTCGCGGCGCCGGCCTGCCTTGTCACCCTGGGTGTGGTTGTGTTCATGCTGATCGAGATGTCGGGCCGGACGCTCTCGGCGGAGGGTCCGACCCGCAATATTGCCGAGGCCGCCGCGCTCGGCAGCGATTCGACGGTCATGCGGTTGTTGCTCGCCGGTGAGGACCCCAATCAGGTGGTCGAGGTGCGTGCGTACGCGATCTCGTCCTCGATTCGGCGGGTGAGCGGTGCCGAAGCGGCGATGTGGAACCACTCGGTCGAACTGATCACCCTGCTCGATCGCTTCGGCGCAATCGGCGAGGGGGAGAACCGGCGCAGGCTGACCTGCCTGGCTGCCGATCTGCATGTCGAGAACATCCTGAAATACCTTGCCCCGAATGGCGCGTCGTGGTGTGTGCCGGGCCAAACCATCGCGGAAATCGAGGCCCGTTCGCGTGAACAATAGCGTGGGTGTGTGAGCGCATTCGACGCGCTGCGCAATGCCGCCTTCAAAGTCGCGCGCCGGATACAGGCGGCGCCGAAGCCGCTGGTCCGTGCGATGCGGCGTCATTCGCGCGCGCAGGAGCATCGCGCGTTCCGGCGCGAGGCCGAGGCGATCGATCGCGAGATCGCTGCGCTCGCCGCCACGACGGGGCCGATCGTGGTTGGGCCATGGCTCGCCGAAGTCGGCTACGAGGTCCTGTACTGGATTCCGTTTCTCCGCTGGTTTCAGGACGCCTTCGGCGTCTCGAGCGATCGATTGATCGTCGTGTCACGCGGCGGGATGGAATCGCTGTATCGCGACGTGGCCGCCGCCTATGTAGACATCTTCGACCTGACGACCCCGCAGCAAATGGCCGCACGCAATGCGCAGCGCCGCTCGGAAGGTGAGGGCGGCGGACAAAAGCAGTCGGCGGCGAGCGCTTTCGACCACGAGCTCATTGAGGCCGTACGTTCGACGCGTGGCCTGGGTGAGGTGGCAATCTGCCATCCGTCGCTGATGTTTCGGCTGTTCCGCAACGTGTGGCACGGCAACCTGCCGTTCGATCTGCTCTGGCGCCGGACGCGTCACGTCGCCCATGATGGCCGGTCGAACCGGCCTTCGCTCGCTGAGCTACGGCGGTCCGCCGTCGCCTTGGCGGAGGCGGAAAGGACCGGCCCGACGATGCGCGCGCTGCCACCCGTCATTCCCGACGACTTCATTGCCGCAAAGATCTACGCCGGACCTGCGCTGTCCACGCATGAGAAGACGCGTCAGGCGGTCCGCGGCATGGTCGCTCAGGCAGCCACGATCGCGCCGGTCGTGCTACTCGAAGCCGACCTCGGCATCGACGAGCACCGCGACTTCGATCTCGACGGTATTCCGAACGTGATCAGCGCCCGTTCGCTGATGTCGCCGCGGACCAACCTCGATGTGCAGCTCGCGCTGATTGCGCGCGCGCGGTTCTTTCTCAGCGCGTGCGGCGGGCTGGCATGGGAGGCGCCGTTCATGGGCGTGCCGACGGTGGCGATCTACGACAGCGACAGTCTTTTGGCGCCGCACCTGTTCGTGACGCGCCACGCGACAGCGCTGACGGGGGCCGCCGAGTTCACGCCCCTGGATCTCCGCGGCGTCACTCGCATCGGGCTCTCCCAGCCTGCCCCGAGCGAGCGAAGCGAGTCGAGCGGGACGACATGAAGGTGCGCCTGGCGATCGGCACTGTGGCCCTTGCGCTGCTGACCATCGCCTACCGCTATCTCTCGTTCACCGACTTCTCGAACGATCATTTCGTGCATCTCTCGGTCGCGCAGCAGATCACCATGGGCGACCTGCCGGTTCGTGATTTCGTCGAACGCGGTCTGCCGCTCATGCCGCTGATCTCCGCGGCAGGTCAGGTGCTGCTCGGCGAAGGCCTTGGCGCAGAGCTGTGGGTCATCGCGATCGCCTACGGCATCGCCGCGTCGCTTACCTATGTCGTCTCGCTGCAGGTGTCCGGCTCGGCGACGGTTGCCGCACTCGGTGCGCTGCTGCCGGTGGCTGTGTATCCGGTCAGCTACAGCTATCCGAAGCTGTTCGCCCCGGCACTTGGCTTTGCGGCCGCCTGCTGGTATTGCGCAAGGCCGGATTCGGTGCGCGCCGTGCTGATGGCAGTGGTAGTCGCCGTGGCGTTCCTGCTGCGCCACGACCTCGGCGTGTTTCTCGGCATCAGCACGATCATGATGATGATTGCGTATCACGGTGTGTCCCGTTCGACGCTCGTCTCTGTGGCGCGGGTCGTCGCGATGGCCGTGCTGATCGTCGCGCCATATCTCGTCTGGGTTCAGCTCTTCGAAGGCCTCGGCACCTACGTGCGAGAAGGCATGGTCTTCTCGCAGCGCGAAGCGCAGCGGGCGAACTGGTGGACTCCGCCGCCGTTTGCGGTCGATTCGAGCCGGCCGCTGGTCGAGCCGCTCGCGCATGGACCGGTGATCAACGTGCGCTGGCAGCCGAACGCGTCTGAGGCCAGCATCGCCGACGCTGAGACCCGTCATCGACTCGTGCGCCAGTCACTGAACTCGCCACAGAGTTGGACCTACGAAATGCGCCGATGGTCCTCGTCTGACATCGAGCGGTTGGTGAAGGATCCGCTCGCCGCGGACACGCAGGGCATCGACCGGTCGGCGTTCACGTTGCAAGTCTCTGCTCCGACCGGCGTCACAGGCTGGCTGGTCAACGTCTATGGTCCGGGCGAGGGCATGCACGTTCGCGCCAATGCGACCGCGGCGCTGTTCTATCTCGTGTGGCTGGTGCCCATCGCCGCGGCCGTGGTCCTGGCGAGAACCTGGTCCACTTCAACGCCCACGACCAGAGCCCTGGTTGTTATGTCGCTGGTGATGCAGTGCGCGATGAACCTAACCATGCTGCGCGACCCGATCGAGACGCGGATTCGCGACGTGCTGGTCCCAGTCTCGCTGCTGATCGCCTGGCTTGCCGGCCTTGCATGGCAAGCCACGCTGGCCGGCCTCGGCCGGCGAGCGACGGCATCGCGTCGACCGACGGTGGTGCGCAGGATCGCCGCAGCCTGTGTGCTCGTGATGATCCTGGCAGGAACCGCTGCCGTTGGCGATGCCTCGACGCAGATTGAACGCACGCACATCGCACACGGCATCGATGGCATCAACGCGCGCCTGCGGACCATTCGGCGTGTGCTGGCGCCGCCCGATCAGCGCACGGGACAACTGCCGCCCGCCTACCGCACGCTCGTGACCTCGCTCGTGCGATGCACGTCGCCTGGCTCGCGATTGCTCACGCTGGCCTTCGCGCCAGAGATCTTCTTCTACACCCACCGCGGCTTCGCTGGTGGGCACGTCTCGTTTTCGCCCGGTTACTACACCAGCGACCGCGACGCGACGATGCTGCTGCAGCGCGTGTCGTCTGAAGATGTGCCGTTCGTCATCCTCGACAGCCAGACCGAAGGTGAGATGCTCGGCGATTATCCGCGCATCGGATCGTATGTGCACGCGAACTATCATGAGGCATGGCGTGTCCCACTCACCAGTGAGAAGGCGTTTGTCGTACTGGCGCGCAACGGCAGCGCTGAATGCGCTCGGCTAGAATGAATGACCGTCTGCAAAGCCCATGCTGATTCAGGAGGACAGGTGCCGCAACTGCAGGATTCGCAGGTAAAGAAATTCTGGGAGACACGCGCCCAGGATCAGTCGTTGACTGACGCAGAGGCGACGCATTCGGACGTCTGGCAGCGCTGGCTCGAGATTGAGACGATCAAGCCGTTTCTTCGCGCGATCGATTCCCTGGTGGACGTCGGCTGCGGTTCCGGCTACGCGACGCGACTGCTCGCGCCGCTCGTCCGCGAGACACTTGGCGTCGATTTCAGCGGATCGATGATCGAGCGGGCGCGGACCGCGGCGTCAGGCACGTCCAACCTGCGGTTCGAGGTGGGCAATGTGCTCGAGCTCGATTCACAGGCGCTCGGCACGTTCGACGTCGCGCTGTCGGTGCGCTGCCTGATCAATCTCGAGAGCTGGGATCGGCAGCAGCGGGCGATCCAGAACATCGCCAGGCTGCTGAAGCCCGGCGGCCGGTTCATTTTCGTCGAAGGCCTGGCCGACGGCCGGCGCAACCTGAACGCGATGCGCACGCAGATGGGCCTCTCGGAAATGCCGGCGGTGTGGCACAACGTGGACTTCGAAGAATCGCAGTTGATGCCCTACCTCGATCGCTTCTTCACCCTCGATGCGCGTCGCCATTTCGGCACCTATGACTTCGTCTCGCGCATCGTCCACCCGATGGCGGTGGCGCCAGGGCAGCCGGTGTACGATTCGCCGATCAACCGGACAGCGGCGCAACTCGCGGTACACCTTCAGGAATTTGCCGCGCTGAGCCGCGTGCTGTTCTTGGCGCTGACGCGACGACCATAGAGACGCGCGCGCATGGGGGCGCTGACGCGATTGCAGCAAGGTGGAGTGATGGGACGAACTCGATCGAGCATTGTGGTGACTGGCGGCGCGGGATTCATCGGCTCCGAGCTGGTCCGACAGCTCGCCGCTCGCGGCGAACGCGTCGTCATCGTCGACAACCTGATCAACGGCAAACGCGAAAACGTCGCCGATGTGTTGTCGCCTCACGTCACGTTGCAGGTCACGGACGTGCGCGATCTGGACGCGCTCACCCCGTACCTGCGTGAGGCGCGAGCCGTCTATCATCTCGCGTGTCTCGGGGTCCGGCATTCCGTGCACTCGCCTCACGAGAATCATGAGGTGAACGCCACTGCCACACTGCAGTTGCTGTCGGCCTGTCGGCGTCTCGAGGTGCCACGTTTCGTCTACGTGTCGAGTTCCGAGGTGTACGGTGGTGTCCGATGGGCGCCAACGATCCGCTGGGAGCAAATGACCGAGGATCATCCGGCCTTCCCGTGTACCGTCTACGGTGGCTCGAAACTGGCCGGCGAATGCTACGCACGTGCCTATTACCGGACCTACGGTTATCCCACAGTAGTCGTCCGCCCGTTCAATACCTACGGGCCACGTTCGCATCACGAAGGCGACAGCGGTGAAGTCATTCCCAAGTTCCTGCTGCGTTGCCTGGCCGGCCGACCGATGGTCGTCTTCGGCGACGGCACGCAGTCGCGCGATTTCACCTATGTGAGCGACACTGCCAACGGGATCCTCCTTGCAGGAGAGCACCCGATGGCCGTCGGCGAGACGATTAACGTCGGCAGCGGAAGCGAAGTGACCATCAACGATCTCGCCAGACGAGTCGCGATAGAGGCAGGCTGTCCCGACGCCACGATCGAGCACGATCGGCCCAGGCCGGGCGATGTTCAACGGCTCGTCGCGGACGTTGCGCGCGCGCGTGCCCTGCTCGACTATCAGCCGCAGGTCTCGCTATCCGAGGGGGTTCAGCGCCTGCTTCGATGGTACCGCGATCAGCACAAGACGCCGGAGGAGCTGCTGGAACAGGAGATCCTTCATAACTGGGTGCCGGTGTCAGATCCGGTGTGAACAACACGACCGCCCTCATCCCCGTCGCACGACCCTGGCTCGACGAGCGTGATGCCGAGGCCGCTCGCCGTGCCATCTTGTCGGGATGGGTCACACAGGGTCCCGAAGTCGCGGCCTTCGAGCGAGAGTTCGCTGCGGCAGTGGGTGCGCCGCTCGCCTGCGCCGTCTCGAGCTGCACGACCGCGCTGCATCTCGCGCTCCTCGCTCTTGGTATTGGCCCGGGCGACGAGGTCATCACTGTCAGCCATTCGTTCATTGCGACAGCCAACGCCGTGCGCTACTGCAACGCGACGCCGGTGTTCGTGGACGTCACCGCCGACACGTTCAACATCGATCCGTCGCTTATCGAGCCGGCGATTTCGGATCGGACGAAGGCGATACTGATCGTTCATCAGCTCGGCATGCCCTGCGAGCTGCCGCCGATCCTCGCGCTCGCCAAACGACGCGGTATCCCGGTGATCGAAGACGCCGCATGCGCGATTGGCAGCGAGCTGCTATGGGACCGCCGCTGGGAGCGCATCGGCAGGCCGCACGCCGACATCGCCTGTTTCTCGTTTCACCCGCGCAAGCTGCTCTCCACGGGCGACGGCGGGATGTTGACGACGAGAGACGAGAAGCTGGATGCGACGTTCCGGCTGCTGCGTCAGCACGGGATGACGGTGCCCGACACGGTTCGCCACGCCTCGTCGCGCGTGGTGTTCGAGGAGTACTCCGTTCCCGCCTACAACTACCGGATGACCGATATCCAGGCGGCGATCGGTCGCGAACAGTTGAAGCGCTTGCCGGCGATCGT
>Ga0126304_10000326_pt1 | contig 18270 bp, 1 predicted proteins | sample Plot25_FD_92538 | JGI IMG/M metagenome (GOLD analysis project Ga0126304, IMG submission 92538) | Serpentine soil microbial communities from UC McLaughlin Reserve, CA, USA - Plot25 | ecosystem: Environmental > Terrestrial > Soil > Grasslands | place: USA: UC McLaughlin Reserve, Lake County... | reverse complement strand
CTCCTGGAAAACTTAGATAACGAAACGCAGGGGGTGCTTGATCTTTTAAAAGCAGCAGCGGAAAACGAATACAGTTACCGGCTTCTGTTGGATCAGGATCCATTGCGCGTGAACATTCTGTTTGAGCAGGGCGGCCAGTCAAACGGGTTTATAGAGCAGCCTTATAATGAAAGAGGTATTCCTGGTACTAACGATTTTACCAACATACCTTTGTTCAGTGATATCAGTTTGGTACTGCAGAAAGAGATCAGGTCTTTGCTCCAGCAAAGAATTCCTGAGTATATGGTACCACACGACTTTATCGCATTGGATATATTGCCACTAACGAATAATGGGAAAATAGACCGGTTGTTCCTGGGTCAGCGTGAGGAAAGAGCTGTTGCCAATAAACTAAACTATGAGCCGCCTGGCACAGACGTAGAACAGAAACTCGCATTGATCTGGCAAGAATTACTCGGTCTCGAAAGAATTGGGGTGCTGGACAACTTCTTTGAACTCGGCGGGCATTCTCTTTTGGCAATGCGTGTAATCTCTGCTATCCGCAAGCAAATGGGAGTGGAGCTGGCAATCAAGGAACTGTTCCACCTTACTACGATCCGTGCTTTGGCAATGTATATCGAAATACAAACAAAAACATTTTTGGAAGGAGCGACTTCATCGGAATATGAGCTTATAAATATATAGGGTAATGTAAGAGGGTAAGATTATGAGTCAGACATTTGCAAAGGTTATTGATCTATTATATCTCGCGAAACAAAACGGGGTTGATGTTGCTTTGAATGAGGATCAGCTTCAACTTAAACTCCCTAAGAATAAAACGGTTGATAAAAATCTAATTGAACATCTGAAGAACAACAAGCAGCTGATCATTGATTTTTTAACGGACCGTCGGAGATCAAGTAGCGCTGTTGAAAGAATCACCAGGATTCAGCGAAACACCATTCAGCACCTCCCGCTGTCGTTCAGCCAGGAACGCTTATGGTTCATACACCAAATGGAAGGAAGCACACAGTATCATATTCCTGCTGTGTTGCGACTCCAGGGTAAGCTCGAAAAGAATGCGCTTGCAAAAGCTCTTCAACATATAGTACGTCGACACGAAGTATTGCGGACCGTGTTTCTGCAAGAGGACGGCCAGCCGTATCAGGTTATCAGGAATTGGCAAGACTGGGATCTTGCGCTCATTGATGGCTCAAAGTACCTGGATCAGCAGGAAGATTTGCAAAATTATGTACAGCATTTAATAAATCAACCTTTTGATTTGTCGAAGGACTACATGGTACGCGCAAACCTGATCATTCTCCGGGAAGAAGAGCACGTACTTGTGGTGACGATGCATCATATAGCTTCTGACGGCTGGTCAACCTCAATCATTGTAAGAGAAGTAGCAGAATTATATGCGGCATATTCTGAACGTCGCGAGTCACGGTTGGAATCCCTGGAAATACAGTACGCAGACTATGCTGTCTGGCAAAGAAATCAACTTCAGGGTAGTACTTTCAATTCGAAAATTGATTACTGGAAAAATAAGTTATCGGGCGTTTCTCCACTTCAGTTACCTTCCGACCGATTGCGTCCCGCAATAAGAACGAGCGAGGGCGCGGTAGTTGATTTTAGCATAGATAAAGTGGTTTCAGTACAGTTGCAGGAGATAAACCAGCAACAGGATGTAACTCTTTACATGACTTTACTAGCTGCTTTCAAGGTATTACTTCATAATTATAGCGGTCAGGACGATATCTGTGTTGGTAGCCCGACTGCCAATCGTACCCAGCATGAAATTGAAGGACTGATTGGCTTCTTCGTAAATACACTTGCACTGAGAAGTGAAGTCAGCGACGATATTTCATTTTCTAAATTTTTGCAGCAGGTTAAGGGAACGACGATGGATGCTTTCGAGCACCAGGATATACCGTTTGAAAAAGTAGTGGAGCTGGTTGTGAAAGAAAGGGATGTAAGTCGTAATCCATTGTTCCAGGTAATGTTTGTACTGCAAAATACGCCTGAAGTGCAGCAACTAAGGCTTGGTGAAATGGTGCTGGCAAAGGAGGAATTGCCTCATAAGACCTCCAAATTCGATCTCACTTTATTCGTTGTTCAGACGCCTAACGGTCTGCAGTGTTCGATAGAATATGCCACTGACTTGTTCACAGAATCGACGATCAGGAAGCTGGCGGTTCATTATAAATTGCTACTCGAATCGATAGCAAAGACCCCAAACGAGAAGATTGGAAGTTTAAGGATGATTACTGAGACAGAAGAGCAGCAGGTGATTTATGATTTTAATCAAACGCAAGCTGACTATCCTTCAACAAAAAGTGTCGTTGAACTCTTCGAAGAGCAGGTATTGAAAACACCGGAAGCAACAGCCCTGGTGATTGGCGAGGATCGACTAAGCTATCATGAGCTCAATCAAAAGGCAAATCAACTTGCATCCTATCTTAAGTCTAAAGGAGTACAGAGCGAAAGCCTGGTTCCAATCTGTGTTGAGCGTGGATTTCTGATGGTGATTGGTGTTATCGGCATCTTGAAAACAGGTGCTGCATATGTACCGATAGACCCTGAATATCCTGCAGAGCGGATAGCGTTTATGCTTGATGATAGTAAGGCGCAGGTTGTAATTGTCAGTGAGTCCACGTCGAGTATCCTACAAGCACCGGAAACTGTAGAAGTCATCCGGATGGATAACCACTCTTCCGTTCTCAATTCTCAGTCAATCGAAAATTTGGAGGTTGACATTCATCCTGGTCATCTTGTGTACGTGCTTTATACATCCGGTTCAACTGGTCGACCCAAGGGAGTCAAAATGTCTGGTGGTGGAATGGTAAACCTGCTTTGCTGGCAAGAAAAACAATTCAGGAATAATAAAAGGAGAGTGTTACAGTTCGCCAGTCTGAATTTTGACGTAAGTTTTCAGGAAATTTTTTCGACTCTTTGTTTTGGAAGTACTCTGATTCTGATCACTTCAGAAACAAGGCGTGAAATCCCGGAAATCATACGCGTGCTTGAGAAACAGCAGGTAACTTACTTGTTCATTCCTTTTATTGTACTGAAGAGTCTCGTTGAATATATTCTAACGCTTCCCAAAATTCCTTTCAGATTAGAGACAATCATCGTAGCTGGCGAGCAGCTAAAGCTTACAGAAGATATTTGGAAATTTATAACTAGAGAGGAAATACAACTCATAAATCAGTATGGTCCTACCGAAGCGCATGTCGTAACCAGTTATACGATTGAAAACAGCGCTCTTTTGTATCCGCTTCCCCCAATCGGTAAACCAATAGCCAATAGCCGCATCTATATCCTTAATGCGCGCCATAAAGCTTTGCCGGTTAATGTGCCAGGCGAAATTTATATAGCCGGAGCGCAGGTTGCGCGGGGATACTTAAACAACGAGAAGCTAACTGCAGAAAAATTTCTCGATGATCCTTTTTCCAAAGAAGAAGGCGCAAGAATGTACAAGACCGGTGACCTGGGACGGTGGTTGCCTGATGGAAATATCGAATATCTTGGTCGCCTCGACGGCCAGGTGAAAGTACGTGGCTATCGGATTGAATTGGGAGAGATAGAAACGGTTCTTCATCAGCATGAAGGCGTACGCCAGGCTGTCGTATTGGCAAAAGAAGACAACAACGGCAATAACAGGCTGATAGCTTATGTTACTGCAACAGGCAAATTCGATAAGCAATCCACTGTTAAGTATCTGAAGGAACAACTGCCTGACTTTATGGTTCCCTCCTTGTGGGTTGAAATGGAAAAACTGCCTGTAACGCGCAACGGCAAAGTTGACCGAAAAGCCTTGCCTGATCCGGATGCAAGCGAGCTTTTGACAAATAAATACGCTCCCCCCCGAAATGAAACAGAGGCAGAGCTGGCAGGCATCTGGCAAGAACTACTGGGTGTAGAACACGTGGGAATTCACGATAACTTTTTTGAACTCGGCGGTCATTCTCTCATGGCCATCCGCGTTATATCAGCCATTCGAAAGCGAATGGAGGTGGAGGTAAAGATAAAAGATCTCTTCACTTATACAACAGTGGGAGAATTGGCGGCGCACCTTGTTAAACAATCCAGCGGAAATTTATTACCCGCATTGGTTGCAACGTCAAGGCCCGAGAACATACCACTTTCCTTCAGCCAGGAGCGTTTGTGGTTTATTGATCAACTCGAAGGGAGCATTCAATATCACCTATCTGCTGTGTTGCGTTTAAAGGGACACCTGGATGTTTCCGCATTGAATAATTCTTTCAAAGCTGTTTTCGATCGCCACGAGGTTCTCCGATCCGTAATCTACCAGGTAGACGGAAAGCCGTTCATAAGGATAAAAGACAGCAATGACTTCGTCATTTCCTTGGTGGATCGTTCTGCCGATCGTCAAAATTCCAACGAGCTACACCAATCTATATCGCGCTTAGTGAATGAGCCCTTTGATCTTTCAACGGACGATATGCTGCGCGTTTCACTGATCAGGGTTATGGAGGATGAACAGATTCTGGTAGTAACAACGCATCATATTGCATCGGATGGCTGGTCGATTTCGATCCTGGTTAAGGAGGTTGTGGAATTGTATGAATCATTCATTCATCACAGGACGCCAGCACTGACTCGTTTAGAGATACAGTACCCGGATTATGCGATTTGGCAGAAAAATTTTCTGCAAGGCGATGTCCTCGCTAAAAAATTGGACTACTGGAAACAAAAATTGAATAGCGTTCCGCCTATTGAACTACCCGCTGACTACCCGCGTCCCGGGGTTCGAAGCAATAGAGGGGCGATGCTTCTTTTTAGCGTTGATAAGCAACTAACGAATCGATTACAGCAACTGTCGCAGAATAACGGAGTCACCCTTTTTATGACTCTTTTAGGCGCGTTCAATGTATTGATCCATCGTTACAGCAATCAGGAAGACATCTGCGTCGGAACGCCGGTAGCAGGCAGACAACAGGACCAATTGGAGAACCTCGTTGGATTTTTTGTTAATACACTCGCACTTCGCACGGAAGTAAACGGGAATAGTTCGTTTGAAGACATCCTCGAAAAAGTACGGAAGACCACTCTCGAGGCTTATGAGCATCAGGAAGTTCCATTCGAAAAAATAGTTGAGGCTGTGGTGAGGGAAAGGGATATGAGCCGTACACCGGTTTTCCAGGTCATGTTTGTATTTCAAAACACGCCGCCAATTCCTGCGTTGCGACTGGGTGATGTGAAGCTCATACCTGAAGAGTATCCGCTCACAACTACACAGTTCGATATCTCTTTTGTTATAAGACAGGCAGAGGATGGTCTTCATGCTTCGGTGAATTATAGCACTGACTTGTACAGGCATACAACAATTGAGAGGATGGTATTCCATTTCAGACAATTGCTATCTGCTGTTGTAGCACAGCCAGGACAAGCTGTTGGATTGTTGCCAATGCTTTCAAAAGAAGAAGAGCTTCACCTCCTGCATGGATTCAACAACACAAGGGCTGACCATCCATCGAACAAAAGCATTGTCGCTTTATTCGAAGAAGGGGTTGCAAATAGGCCGAACAAAACCGCGTTGGTTTTTGAAAGCGAGGTTCTGACGTACACATCGCTCAACGAAAAAGCCAACCAACTGGCTCATGTCCTGGCTGCGAGGGGCGTCACCACGGAAACACTGGTGCCCATCTGCATCGAGAAGTCTCCTGATTTGATGGTTGGCATCCTGGCAATTTTGAAAGCAGGTGGTGTATACGTTCCCATTGATCCGAGCTATCCTGTCGAACGGGTCAATTTCATGATTGAAGACAGCAATGCAAAGATCATTGTCACCAATAAAAGAAGCAGGCGGCAACTGCAATTCACACCTGCCGTATCGATACTTGAAGTGGATGAGGTGTCGACGGCAGAGTTGATCAGTCAACAGCCGTTGGCGAATCCATCAACTCCCGTAGACGCTAGTCAGCTTGCTTACGTCATGTACACTTCCGGCTCAACCGGTCGGCCAAAGGGAGTGCTTATTGAACATAGAAACGTTGTCAGCCTTGTACGCGGAGTGGATTACGTTTCTATATCAGCCGATGATAATCTGTTGTCCACAGGATCGCCGTCTTTCGATGCAACTACTTTCGAATACTGGTCAATGTTACTCAACGGCGGACAACTCGTGTTTTGTGAGGAAAAGCGGTTGCTCGACGCGGCTTCGCTCAAGGAAGAGATCGGGTTAAACAAGGTGTCCATCATGTGGTTTACTTCAAGCTGGTTTAACCAGTTGGTGGAAAACGATATCACGGTATTTGAAGGATTGCGGACCATCCTCGTTGGCGGAGAAAAACTTTCTGAATATCATATACGGAAAGTAAGAGCTGCCTTTCCGCACATGTTAATCGTAAACGGATATGGGCCTACAGAAAATACAACGTTCTCATTGACCTATGCGATCGGCGAAGCAGAAGAAGGGAAGTCGATTCCTATTGGTAGGCCTTTGAGCAATCGAACCGCCTACATACTTAATAAAAACCTCAAGCCGGTTCCCGGGGGAGTCACCGGTGAAATATATGTGGGAGGAGCCGGTGTTGCCAGGAGCTACCTCAATCGTGCGGAGCTCTCGAAAGAGAAATTTATTGAAGATCCTTTTAGTGATGAGCCGGGATCAACATTGTACAGAACGGGCGATCTTGGTCGTTGGCTGCCCGACGGTAATATCGAGTATCAGGGACGGATAGATGACCAGGTTAAGGTGAGGGGATACCGGGTGGAATTGAGCGAAATTGAAATCGTTCTTCAGCAAAGTGAATTTGTTCAGCAGGCAATTGTGCTGGCCAAAAAAGATCATACCGGTAGCAATCGGTTGGTGGCTTATCTCGTTCCCCGGCAGGATTTCAACAGGCCGAACCTTATAGCTTACCTGAAAGACAGGCTTCCGGAATACATGATACCTACGAGTTGGGTCTCGCTTGAACGATTTCCGTTAACTGCCAATGGAAAAATCGACAAAAAGGAATTACCAGAACCGGATGCGGATGAGGTTACAAAGGACTACATCGCTCCACGCAACGAGGTCGAGTATATACTTGCAAACGTGTGGCAGAATGTGCTATCGGTGCGCCAGGTGGGCATAACCGATAACTTTTTTGAGATCGGAGGTCACTCACTGCTCGCGATGAGATTAATCTCACAAATTCGAAAGGAACTGGAAGTTGAGCTTTCTATTAAAGAACTTTTTGCTTATCCAACTATAGAGCAACTGGCAACTCGCCTGCGGTCCGGCACCAGTCAAATGATAATGCCACCGGTTGTAGCGAGAGCAAGACCGGAGAATATTCCACTTTCCTTTAGCCAGGAACGTTTATGGTTTATTGACCAGCTGGAGGGCAGCGTTCAATATCATGTACCGGCGGTGTTGCGGTTAAAAGGGGACCTGGATGTTTCCGCATTAACTCAGGCTTTCAGAACAATTTTCGATCGCCATGAGGTGCTGCGATCTGTGATCTACCAGGTAGAAGGGAGACCTTTTATCAGGGTAAAAGCTCAGAACGACCTTGAAATTTCAATCGTTGATAACTTCCAGGGAGGGCAGGATAGCAATGAGCTGCGTCAATTTATATCGCGCCTGGTAAATGAGCGTTTTGATCTTTCCAGGGATAATATGCTGCGCGTTTCACTGATCAGGGTTTCTAAAGAAGAACAGATTCTGGTGTTAACGATGCATCACATTGCATCGGATGGGTGGTCGATATCCGTTCTTGTGAAAGAGGTAGTGGAATTGTATGAGTCATTTGTTCAGCGCAGACCAGCTGCTCTACCTCAACTGCAGATACAATATTCTGATTACGCTACCTGGCAGAAGGATTTTCTGCAAGGAGACGTACTTGATAGAAAACTTGAATATTGGAAACAAAAGTTAAGTGGTGTTTCACCAATTCAACTGCCCACTGACCGCGGACGCCCTGCGGTACGAAGTAATAGAGGAGCGATGCTGCGTTTCGCAATAGACAGGGAGTTAACGGATCAGTTACATAAATTTTCGCAGGAGAATAGTGTTACGGTGTTCATGACTCTTTTGAGTGCGTTCAATGTCCTGATGCATCGTTACAGTAACCAGGAAGATATTTGTGTGGGTACTCCTGTAGCAGGAAGACAACATGAACAGCTGGAAAACCTCATTGGATTCTTCATTAACACGCTTGCACTTCGTACTGAGGTAACTAGCAACAGTTCTTTTCAAGACCTGCTTAAGCAGGTTCGAAAAACAACACTGGAAGCGTATGAGCACCAGGAAGTGCCTTTCGAAAAAATTGTGGAGGCGGTGGTCACGGAAAGAGATATGAGCCGCACACCACTTTTCCAGGTGATGTTCGTTTTTCAAAACACACCTTCTGTTCCTGCATTGAAGCTTGGAGAAGTTCAGCTAACAGCCGTAGAGCATTCCTATACAACCACACAGTTTGATCTCTCTTTTATTATTACTGACACTTCAAATGGCCTGCAGGGATCCGTGAATTACAGCACGGACTTGTATGACCACGCTACGATTGATAGAATGGTATCCCATTTCAGACAATTGCTATCTGCTGTTGTAATCCAGCCGCAACAGGCTGTTGGAATCTTGCCGATACTTTCAAAACAAGAAGAGGAGGAAGTGCTTTATCGATTTAACAATACGAAAGTTGACTATCCATCAAACAAAAATATTATTCATTTATTTGAAGAACAGGTTAGGACGAATCCTCATAACAGGGCACTGATCTCTGAGAATGATGTTCTCACATATGCACGACTCAATGAAAGAGCGAACCAGTTGGCTCATTACCTCTCGGCAAAGGGGGTTGCTACTGAAACACTAGTGCCCATCTGTATCGAGAAGTCGGCTGATTTAATGATTGGCATTCTGGCGATTTTGAAAGCAGGTGGCGTATATGTTCCTCTTGATTCGGGTTATCCTGCGGAACGTGTCAATTTCATGATTGACGACACAAATGCAAAGATTATCGTTACTAATAAAAGAAGCAGGACAGACCTTCAATTCAGCGATTCCATTGAGGTACTTGAAGTCGACGATGCATCAGTAGTGGAGATGCTGAGCAAACAGCCTCTTATTAATCCATCGATGAATGTACGCCCAAATCAGCTTGCGTATATTATGTACACTTCTGGTTCCACAGGCCGGCCAAAGGGAGTACTCATTGAACACGGGAACGTTGTCAGTCTTGTACGTGGAATGACTTATGTTTCTACATCACCGGATGATATTTTATTGTCGACAGGATCGCCATCTTTCGATGCAACGACCTTTGAGTACTGGTCGATGTTACTCAACGGCGGGCAACTGGTGTTTTGCGATGAGAAACGGCTGCTCGATGCGACTTCACTGAAGGAAGAGATTACAGGAAAGAAAGTTTCTACCATGTGGTTCACCTCAAGCTGGTTTAACCAGTTGGTAGAAAATGACATCACTGTATTTCGGGGATTGAAGATTATTCTCGTAGGTGGAGAAAAACTTTCCGAATACCATATTCGGAAAGTAAGAGCTGCTTTTCCGGACATGTCTGTCATCAATGGGTATGGGCCTACCGAAAATACAACGTTCTCATTGACTTATAAGATCGGTGAAATAGAAGAAGGCAGATCCATTCCGATTGGCAAGCCATTGAACAATCGAAGCGCGTATATACTAGATCAACACTTCAAGCCGGTTCCCATTGGGGTGACCGGTGAGATATATGTTGGAGGAGCCGGTGTTGCCAGGAGTTACTTGAATCGTGCTGAACTTTCGAAAGAAAAGTTTATCGAAGATCCTTTTAGTGGTGAGGTGACATCAAGACTTTACAGAACGGGTGATCTTGGCCGTTGGGTTGCTGATGGAAATATAGAGTACCAGGGACGGGCAGACGACCAGGTGAAGGTGCGGGGCTACCGGGTTGAACTCGGTGAGATTGAAACGGTTCTTCAGCAAAGTGAACTTGTGCAGCAGGCAGTAGTGCTAGCCAAAAAAGATCATAACGGTAGTAATCGGTTGGTGGCTTTTGTGATTCCCCAGGGAGATTTTGAGAAGGAGAAGCTGATCGCTCAGCTCAAAGACAAGCTTCCGCAATACATGATACCTACGGGTTGGGTATCGCTTGAAAGTTTTCCGCTAACTCCCAATGGAAAAATCGATAAAAGGGCATTGCCGGATCCAGAAGCGGATGATAGGATGAAGGAATATGTCGCCCCTACTAATGAAACGGAACAAATCCTGGTCAATATTTGGCAGGAGGTATTATCAGTTTCGCGGGTAGGGATCAACGATAATTTCTTTGAGACCGGTGGTCATTCATTGTTAGCGATGAGATTGATTTCGTTAATTCGGAAAGAACTAAAAATCGAGATATCGATTAAGGAGTTATTCACTTATCCAACCGTACAGGGCCTGGCGGCTCGCATCCGTTCGGGCAGCAACGAGATGCTAATGCCACCTGTTGTGGCGACAGTAAGGCCTGAGAACATACCACTTTCCTTTAGCCAGGAGCGTCTGTGGTTTATTGATCAGCTGGAGGGCAGCGTGCAATATCATGTACCTGCTTTATTGCGGCTGAAGGGAGACCTGGATGTTTCAGCATTAACGAATGCTTTCAGGACTGTTTTGGATCGGCACGAGGTACTTCGATCGGTAATTTACGAGCTAGAAGGGAAACCCTTTATCAGAATAAAAGAGCATAATGACCTGGAACTTTCAATCGTTGATACTTTCGCTGATGGTGAAAATTCCAATGAACTACGTCAATATATATCACGCTTAGTCAATGAGCCTTTTGACCTTTCGAGCGACAACATGTTGCGTGCTTCGATCATCAGGCTCTCCGGCGAGGAACAGATCCTCGTAGTCACGATGCATCACATTGCATCGGATGGCTGGTCTATTTCGATCCTCGTGAAAGAGATAGTGGAATTATACGAGTCGTTTATTCAAGGAAGATCAGCTGCCTTACCTGCATTGCCGATACAATATTCGGATTATGCTATCTGGCAGAAAAATTTTCTGCAGGGTGATATACTTGATAGAAAACTGGATTACTGGAAACAAAAGCTACATAATCTTTCGCCCATTGAACTACCCATTGACCGGGCACGCCCGCCCGTGCGAAGCCATAAGGGAGCGGTGCTTGGTTTTGTTGTAGACAAGCCACTCACCGATCAGTTACAGCAACTGTCACACGACAATAGCGTTACCCTATTTATGACTCTGCTTGCTGCGTTCAATGTGTTGTTGTACCGCTACAGTCATCAGGGCGATATTTGTGTGGGTACTCCTGTAGCTGGCAGACAAGAAGAACAGCTGGAAAATCTCATTGGATTTTTCATTAACACACTTGCACTTCGTAATGAGGTAAGTAGCCACAGTTCTTTTCAGGACCTTCTTAAGCAGGTTCGAAAAACAACACTGGAAGCTTATGAGCACCAGGAAGTGCCTTTCGAAAAAATAGTTGAAGCGGTGGTTACGGAAAGAGATATGAGCCGCACACCGGTTTTCCAGGTATTGTTCATATTGCAAAACACACCTCCTGTGCCCGTGATACAGTTGGGCGAAGTGAAGATAGCACCCGAAGAACACTCTTACACAACCACACAGTTTGATTTGTCTTTCATTGTTACCGAGACCTCAAATGGTCTCCAGGGATCAGTTAATTATAGCACTGACTTGTATGAGGATACCACCATTACCAGAATGGTATCGCATTTTCAAAAGTTGCTATCGGCGATTGTCATCCAACCGCAACAAGCTGTTGGTTTATTGCCGATGCTGTCAAAAGAAGAAGAAGAGCAATTGCTGTATCAATTTAACCAGACAAAAGTTGGGTATCCATCCAACAAAAATATTATTGATCTAATCCAGGAGCAGTCCACACAAAACCCCACATCTGTTGCTGTAGTTTTTGAAGATTCAAGTATAACATATTCGACGCTTAATCAACGTTCGAATCAGGTGGCGAACTATCTCATTCGACGGGGCGTAGACCATGAATCCATCGTTCCCATCTGTATAGAACGCGGCATCAACATGATTGTGGGATTATTAGGGATTCTAAAAGCAGGGGCGGCGTATACACCCATAGATCCGGAATATCCAGAAGATAGGATCAGTTACATGCTGCAGGATACGGGCGCGACGCTTGTAATTGGCAGTAAGACGACAAGGTCAAAACTTGAAGGCATCCAAAACCTGCAGATCATAAACCTCGATAGCGATTGGCACCTTGTTGAGAACGAGAGCAAGCAAAACCTTTCAGTTAAATCGAAGCCTGACAGTCTTGCCTATGTGATTTACACATCAGGGTCAACAGGCAAACCAAAGGGCGTGATGATCGAGCATCGTAGCGTGATTAACTTATTAATGAGCATTTCCAAACAGGTTCAGTTTAACGACAAATCTGTTTTCCTGTCGGTCACTACTTTTAGCTTCGACATATGTTACCTGGAGTTTTACATGCCTCTGGTAATTGGAGCCAGGCTCATTCTGGTATCCAGGGATGTTGCAATGGATGGATACAAATTAGCAAAGAGTATTTCTCATAATCGTCCAACGCATATGCAGGGTACGCCATCCACATGGCAATTGTTGTTAGAAGCTCACTGGAAAAATAGCGAATCCCTTACAATGCTGGTTGGTGGTGAGGCGGTACGGGAAAGTTTGAAAAATCAATTAACCGGACTCGGTGACGTATATAACGTATATGGTCCAACTGAAACAACGATTTGGTCGGCCAGCACACAGTTACAAACGAATCAAAAAGTAGTTATTGGAAAACCGCTTGCGAATACTTCTATATACATTCTGAATGAACACAATCAATTGTGTCCGCCGAAGCTTGCAGGAGAAATTTGCATTGGGGGAGATGGCTTGGCGCGAGGATATTTGAACAGACCGGATCTAACTGCAGAAAAATTTATTTTAGATCCCTTCAGTACTGAACCAGGAGCAAGACTGTACCGGACAGGAGACTTGGGACGGTGGCTACCAGATGGCAATATTGAATTTATAAGCAGATTGGATGACCAGGTAAAAGTGCGGGGATATCGAATTGAATTGGGCGAAATCGAAGCGGTTCTTCACCAAACCGAACTTGTGCTCCAGGCAGTAGTGCTGGCCAAAAAGGACAATACCGGCACCAGCCAGCTTGTAGCTTATGTGATTCCCGCAAAAGAGTTCAACAAGCAGAACCTGATCGATAAGCTGAGAGACAAACTTCCTCAATACATGATACCTACAAGTTGGGTATCGCTCGACAGTTTTCCTTTAACGCCAAATGGAAAAATTGATAAAAAGGCATTACCAAATCCACAAGAGGATGAACTGACACCCGAATATATCGCTCCTACGAACGAAACGGAAGAAGTTCTGACGAATATCTGGCGCCAGTTATTAGCGATATCACAGGTCAGTATAGACGATAGTTTCTTTGAGATCGGCGGTCACTCGCTCGTAGCGATGAGATTGATTTCCCTGATTCGAAAGGAACTGAAGGTAGAGCTTTCGATTAAAGATCTATTTATTTATCCAACTGTAAGAAAGCTCGCAGCATGGTTGAATACCATAAGTCGGGATATCACAATCCCACCTGTTACGGCGATCCAAAGACCCGAGTTTATTCCGCTTTCGTTCAGCCAGGAAAGACTATGGTTTATTGACCGCCTCGAGGGAACCCTGCACTATCATATGCCTGCAGGCTTTCGGTTAAAAGGAGATGTCGATATCGAAGCATTGAATTATGCGCTGCAGCAGATAGTTAACCGCCACGAAGTATTACGTAGTGTTATCCGAGAGAATGATGGAGAGCCATTCCAGCACATTTTGCCTGAAAACGGACTTAATTTGGAGCTAATTGACGGTTCCGCCCATGAGAGCTTTCAGGAGCTGCAGCAGAAAATAAAAGACCTGATTAATGAACCTTTTGATCTTTCAAAGGATCATATGATTCGAGGTTCACTGGTTAAGATCAAAGATCAGGAGTACGTACTAGTGATTACTTTGCATCACATTGCAGGTGATGGATGGTCGATACCGATTGTTGTTAACGAGGTGGTCGAATTGTATAATTCTTTTATAGAAAGACGCGCGTTCCGTCTGCCTGTGCTGGAGATTCAGTATGCGGACTATGCAATGTGGCAAAGACAGAATCTGTCCGGGGAAACACTCGCACGAAAGCTTGAGTACTGGAGGAAATCTCTGGCCGACCTTAACCCGCTCCAACTACCGGTTGATTTTCCCCGCCCGGTCATTCAAAGCACAAGGGGAGCAGTCCGCAAGATCGCGCCCAATAAGAAGCTGACCTTTGAACTTGAACAATTGGCTCAACGACAGCAGGCAACTTTGTTTATGACCTTGCTTGCAGCTTTCAAGGTATTGCTTTATCGTTATAGCGGTCAACACAGCATATGCGTCGGAACACCAATTGCGGGCCGCCAGCAACAGGAACTCGAGGACCTTATCGGGTTCTTCGTTAACACCCTGGCATTACGGACTGATATGGTAGATGATGAATCCTTCGTCAACCTGCTTGCACGTGTAAAGGAAACTACCCTAGATGCCTATACGCACCAGGATATACCTTTTGAGAAGGTAGTAGAAGCAGTGGTGAAAGAAAGGGACATGTCAAGGACTCCGTTATTCCAGGTAATGCTCATTTTGCAAAACACTGGCCCTGCTTCGGCCATAAAACTTGCGGATGTTGAATTATCATATGAAACGCTGGCTCATACGACATCAAAGTTTGACATAACGTTCAATTTTGCCCACACTGCAGAGGGCATGGTTGGAACGGTGGAATATTGCATAGATCTGTTTAGCGAGGCTACCATGGATCGAATGATCGCCCATTTTCAAAATCTGCTGGAGTCGATCGTGCAAGACCCAACTCAACAAGTTGGTATGCTTTCAATGCTTAGCCGCGAAGAAGAGGTTAAACTCATACGGAATTTCAATGGAACAGAAACTGGCTATCCGAAACACAAAACTATTGTTGACTTATTCGAAGAACAGGTTTTAAGCACTCCTGATGCACCCGCCGTGGTATTTCGTGGAGAATCGCTGTCATACAAACAACTCAATGCTAAGGCGAACCAACTTGCGCATTATCTTGTAAGCAGAGGCATAAAGCAGGGAAGCCTGGTACCTCTTTGTGTTGAACGCAGCGTTGAAATGATTCTTTGTGTGCTGGCGATTTTGAAGACAGGATCTGCGTATGTTCCCATAGATTCAAGCGATCCTAAGGAACGCATAAGGTTTAAGGTAAACGAAACAAAAGCCGCCATTGTTATAACCAGCGAAAAATCCACTCATAAAGTCCAATCTGATTTTCCCATTGAGATTTTTGATATCAATACGAACTGGTGGGTGGTCGGCAGCGAACCAACAAACAATCTGAACGTTCGCATTAAGCCACATAACCTTGTTTACGTAATTTATACCTCGGGAACAACCGGCAAGCCAAAGGGAGTTCAAATGCAGGGTACTGGACTTGTGAATTTATTGCTCTGGCAGGACACGCAATTCAGCAATAAGAACAGGCACGTATTGCAATTTGCAAGTTTGAATTTCGACGTAAGCTTCCAGGAAATTTTCTCGACACTTTGTTTTGGAAGTACGTTATATCTTATAACCGAGGAAAATCGCCGCGATCCCGCGAAATTGGTCGAAGAGTTGAAACGAAATGGTATTACACATCTCTTTGTTCCTTACATCGTGTTGAAAACTCTGGCAGAGTATATTCTTGCCAGCGGCGACATTTCGCTGCCATTGGAGGAAGTCATCGTAGCAGGAGAGCAACTAAAGATTACCGAAGATATTCATGCTCTCTTAGACAAAGGTAAAATTGAGGTAATAAATCAATATGGCCCAACGGAAGCACACGTTGTAAGCAGTTACCGCGTGGATAAAGCTTCGACCACTGTTCTTCCCCCGATAGGGAAGCCAATTAGCAACACGCAACTGTACATACTTAGCGAGTCGAAGTCGTTACTGCCCGTCGGTGTCTCCGGTGAAATTTATATTGGAGGAGTCCAGGTGGCGCGTGGATATCTTAATCGTCCGCAACTCACGGAAGAAAAGTTTGTTCCTGATCCATTTAGTTCAGAAAAAGATGCTCGTTTGTATCGAACAGGTGATCTTGGGAAATGGTTACCTGACGGAAACATGGAGTATCTCGGAAGAATTGATGACCAGGTTAAGATACGCGGCTATCGTATAGAGATTGCCGAAGTCGAAAGTGTATTACAGCAGTTTGAACGCGTACGACAGGCCGCTGTCATAGCCACAGATGATGCCGCCGGCAATAAGCGCCTTATTGGTTTTGTCGTGCCTGAGGGGAACTTCCACCCCGATGATATCATATCCTTTCTGAAGCAGCGGTTGCCTGATTACATGGTCCCTGCACAGTGGGTGAAGATGGAAAATATGCCGGTAACAGGGAATGGCAAGGTCGATCGAAAAGCTCTACCTCTGCCTGATCTCCTTCCTTTGCATCCCTACCTGGAGCCGCAAAACGAAATGGAAGAAAAGGTACTTGAGATCTTCCAGAAATTGCTTGGAGTACAAAATATTGGTGTAAAAGATAACTTTTTTGAGGTAGGCGGTCATTCATTGCTCGCAATGCGGCTAATTGCAGCGATCAGAAAACAAATGGGCATAGACTTGCCACTGACTGACATTTATGGATCCGACATACAATCGCTGGCGGATAAGATTGTCAGGCAACAGCGGATCAATAATATTGACGTACGCAACCTTACAGGCGATCCAGGTTCTTCTACAGACCTCACTGAGGCTCTCGAGATGGTTCATCGGATGGAAAAAGGAACAGTCGAATGGGAGGCTAATGGTCATGGAAAGTATCTTGTGCCTATCAGGAAAGACGGGACAAGGAATCCATTCTTCGGCATTATAAGTTTCAAACATTATTGTTTGCTTGGCAGTTTAATGCCGGACGATCAACCGTTGTTTTATTTACCACCGACCCGTTCTGCGTCGGTGGAGGAAATAGCTTCGCATTATATAAAGGAAATGAAAGCCGTACACCCCAAAGGGCCTTACACTATCGGAGGATTTTGTGCTGCAGGAATGGTTGCTTTAGAAATTGCGCATCAACTCGAGGCACAGGGCGATAAAGTGTCAGCCGTGATCTTGTTTGAGTTTTACGCTCCCGACTCAACCCTTCCAAAACGATCTATTAGGTACAGGAAACGTAAACTGGCGCATTACAAAAGAAGGCTGATTGCTTATAAAAAATTAAGCTATTCAGGGCTTGATCTTTTTAAGTTTGTTGTGAAAAAAAGCTACCAGCGGTTTAAAGATTTCGTAAAACCGCCACCTCCAAAGTTTATAACCAGTCCGAAATATGGTACATATCGACACAAGCCATATTCAGGAAGGGTCATTTTGTTCCAGGCAAGTATCGCACCCCTGGAAGCCACAGATAGCCCGCTGATGGGTTGGTCAAAATACTTAAGTGGTGACGTAAGACTTATCACTATCCCGGGCGGGCACCTCGGCATTTTTCGACAACCTGAGGTCCAAAAACTTGCGGAAGAGTTAACGGCTGTATTAAAAGAGCTGAATAATGAAGCAACTGAAATACAGAAATCCTTATCCTAGCGTTAAACACCCTTTACGGGAAGAGCATTCGCGCCAAAAAACTTATCCCGTAATGTTTTCGTTATATCAGTGAATCGGTCCGGCAATTCGGTTTTTGAGAGAAATTCTGTAGAGACAATCAAGGGTGTATAAGTCATTGTCTCTTAGCAATCGGGGAAGTGGTTGAGTTGCGGAATGTGCAGAATATTAGTACTTTGATCCGCGGAAATAAAGAATAATGAAAAAAAACCCCTTAAATCCTGGTCCTGCCGTTAAAACTGGTAAGGATATTCTGAATTTGTTCAAGTCAAAAGAGCAAAAAAATGGTACCCAAGATGAAAGTGCACCAAAAACTGAAACCGAAAAAACTCTCTACACAATCTGGTCGGGATTGCTGGGCCATGAGAACTTTGGAATACACGACGATTTTTTTCAAATAGGAGGAAACAGCCTAAAAGGCGTACAGGCAATTTCACGTATCTCGAAGCAGTTCGAGGTTAACCTTCAGCTTACCGATATTTTCTTACGTCCCACTATTGCGGGACTTGCGGTAATGATACTGCAAAATCAAAAAAGCGCAGACACCGTTTTCACCATCGAAGTGGAAACCCGTCCTGAGTTGATTCCCTTGTCTTTTAGCCAGGAGCGCCTCTGGTTTATAGACCAACTTGAGGGGAGTGTTCGATACCATTTGCCCG
>Ga0126304_10000324_pt1 | contig 18392 bp, 33 predicted proteins | sample Plot25_FD_92538 | JGI IMG/M metagenome (GOLD analysis project Ga0126304, IMG submission 92538) | Serpentine soil microbial communities from UC McLaughlin Reserve, CA, USA - Plot25 | ecosystem: Environmental > Terrestrial > Soil > Grasslands | place: USA: UC McLaughlin Reserve, Lake County... | reverse complement strand
GAATGGATTGTTTTCGATGCGATCAGGTATGTCATACGGGTTGTGGCGGTATGGATTGTCAAGTGGATCGTTGTGATAGGGAATGTCGGAGGGTCAGTCTTGTCATGGCATGGTATGTCGATAAGGATGGTTCGGTACGATAGGTTCTGGCTTGTCGATTGGCCCGGCGTGCTCTGGCTTGTCTGCTGGAACGTGATGGGCCGATAAGGCATGTCGTTTTGAGTTGGTGTGTTGTGGCAAGTCAGCCTGTAGAGGGTCGATGTGGCACGGCGAGTCAGTTGAACTGTACTGGTTGGAAATGTCGTCTGAACAGACTTGGCCTGTATTGTCATTTGGCACGAGATGAGTGGGTAAGGCGTGTCAGGTGTTAAGGCGAGGCCCGTTGTGGATTGGCATGTCGTTTGGCATGATCCGACTCGGTAAGGATTGTCTAGTGGTGAGGCTGGGCAAATTGTGGAATGGCCTGTCAGTTGACCAGGTATGGGATGATATGTCGATATGATCTGGGTCGGACGGGCGAGGAATGTCGGTGGGTTCGACAAGGTCCGAGCTGGCATGTCTACTGGACCGATGAGGTGTGGCGTGTCATACAGGAGCAGATAGTATTGGTCTAGTATGTCATATTGGTGAGTATCGTATTGGTCTGGTTTGTCAACAGATCTGGAGTGGCTGGGAACGTCGACGGGATCGGTAAGAGATGGCATGTCGAACGCCTTGGGGTGGTTGGGTTTGTCGTATGGCCCGAGATGGCTAGGTATGTCCGGTGGCCTGAGCCGGTATGGGCTGAGCCGGTATGTCAGAAAGGATTGGGGTGGCCGGATCAGAAATGTCAAGATGGCTCGATATGGCCCGGCCCGGTATGTCAAGCTGGGTCGGGATGAGCTGATGAGGCGTGTCGATTGAAGCGCATAGATCTGGAGAGGCATGTCGTATAGTGAGGCCGGGTGAGTCAAGGTAAGGAATGTCAGTTGGTTCGACCCGGTTGGGCATGTCAGCTGGGACGGAACGGCTCGGTATGTCAGTTGATATGGATGGGTCCGGATTGTCTTCTGGAATGTCTTGGCTCGGATTGTCGGGTGGAGAGTTCCGAATTGTTCTGGCATGTCTTCTGGTCTGCTGTGGATTAGTATGGAGTAGCACGGCTTGTCACAAAGGGACGGAAGGGTTGGATTTGTCAATCGGTCTGTCGGGGTCTGGTGTGTCGCGTGATTTGGAAGGTAGTGGTTTGTCGGGTGGTTCGGCATAGTTTGGTGTGTCGTATGGAGCGAAATGGTTCGGTGTGTCGTATGGGTCGTCATGGTTCGGCATGTCCAGCGGGTCGACGTGGTTGGGTTTGTCGATTGGACTGTTGTGGATTGACGTGTCCTATGAAGTGGTGAGAGAAGGCATGTCGAGTGGGACGGAATGGTCTGATGTGTCATTCGGTCCGACGAGGTCTGGTATGTCTGTAGAACTGATGTGGCTTGATGTGGCATGTCTCTTGGACTGTTCTGATCTGCCGTGTCTGTTGTGCTGGTTAGGTTAGGGCTGTCGAAGAAGAGAAGGTCTGTTTGGACATGAAGTGTCAATCGGGGCAGAGATGGCATGTAAAGGTACGTCTGAAAGGGGTGACGCGATATGGGTCGATTTGTCTTTCGGTACGGTATGGGGCGGGTCGTCATCTGGTCAGGACTAGTGAGGCTAGGTGTGTCGGTTGGTTGGTCGCGGTGAGGCGCGTCTAGCTGACCAGGTTTGATCGGGAATGTCAGTGGGGCTCGGAGGGATTCGGTTGGGTATGTCAGAATGAACAGGGAAGAGCTGGATCGGTGTGTCGATAGGGGCGGCATGTAAAGGCATGTCGTGCTGAACAGGGTAGTATTGGTTGGTCGAGCGGTACGTAAAGGTTTGGTTGGGTATGTCAACGGGTATGGGGTGGCTAGGTATGTCAGAGAGGTTCGCGTGGGTAAGATACGGCATGTCATTTGTCGCGGTTCGGCCGGAAACGTCATGACTGGGTTTGTCTGTATGGTGAGGCAGGAGCCGGTCCGGTATGTCATTTGTAGTGGATTGGTTGGTTCTGTCGCTTGGCGCGGAAAGGGCGGACTAGGTGGAGTCAGGCACGTCAATCGAGCCGGTGGGGCCAGGTATGTCAAGCGGGGTGGTATTGGTTGGAAGTGGATTGTCATATAGTAGTGAGGAAAGCCTGTAACAAACTTAGTTCGGATTGGAAGGGTTGGTAGCATGTTACAGGCTATTGTAGATAGTTTAGTTATGGATTACTTACGAGCAGGCTCAGTGATTGACTTAAAGTAGACTAGATCGTACTTCCCAGCATCCTGTGATCGATCTGCTCCAAGACCATTCTCTTGACCGTATTCTAAGATCGACCTAAGAATTCTCTCGTTAACCACTCCGTCATTCAATACTCTCATAGTAAAGGTTAATAGAGGCTCTTGGCAGAAGTCGTACTTTTTGATAGCCGTTCTAGGACCCATGAGAGTCATAGCGTGAACTACTCGGCTATCATTCGATAACGGGGTATCAACTAGCATTAACATAGGTGGTTCTACAAATACACGTTCAGCTAACTTACTCTTCAGATTAGTAACACCAACGATAGTTTTAATAACGTTAGCACCTTCTTTCAGCATCGCTTTTACGTTACGTGCTTCTAAGTACGGTTTACCTTCTGGAGTTGTTTTGAAACCTACCCACGTCTTGTCAATCTCTGCTTGTTTCAATACAGCTACCGCTTCAGGATCTGTAGGAACTACCTTCTCAGGTATGAGTTCTTCTAAACCTCGAGCTCTTAACATTGCTTCTTCGGCATTCACGTTCTTCGGATAACCTCCTACTAATCGATCTCGTATCTGTATCTGGGCTTCGAAGTAGATCCACATTGGCTTCTGAGCCACAGGAGCTGCAGGTACTGCTGCAAGGCCTACTGGCTCAGCACCTGTCTTTGTTAGTTGTTGAACGGCCTGTTGGGTGTTATTACTCTTCCGCGGCATAGGGGGCTCCTTCCTTAGAGATTAAAATAATTTATATATCAAAATTTTTTGAGTCAAAATGTAAAAGTCACGATAGTCATTATTTCTTGCGATTCATAAGTGCATTAGTCATCTCCAATACTATCTCTCGGGCGGTTATATGAGCAGCGGTACTATCTCTAATACTCCTTCCTACTACTACATGACTAGCTCCATTTATAACAGCTTCTTCAGGAGTTAAGGTACGTTTCTGATCACCCTGCTCATCTAAAGGTCTTCGGTTACCTGGTACTACTAATAAGTATTCGTCTCCTACTTCTGCAATGACACGACGAAGGTCTACAGGAGAACATACTAAGCCTTCGACTCCACAGTCTATAGCCATATTAGCTAACTTGCTTACTAGATCAGCAGTACTACCTTGAATACCCATAGTACGTAGATCTGCATCTGATAAGCTAGTTAATACTGTTACGGCTATTATTGAGGGTAGAGATAAATCTTCTTGGGCACATACCTTATGTACTTGCTCTACTACTTCAGAGATCATAGCCTTTCCACCTAAGGCATGAATAGTAAGCATATCTACCCCTAGACGAGCTATATTAACCGCGGCAGCTGCAGTAACGCTAGGGATATCATGCAACTTAAGGTCTAAGAATACAGGTATGTCCATCTTAAGCAGGTGTTCAACGGCAGGTAATCCATCTCGACTAGACCATAGTTGAGGTCCTATCTTGAACATACCTACTTCGCGTAATAAAAGACTACTGTAGTTCATTACGTCGTTTAAGGAATTTACATCGCAAGCAAAGACTAACTGACGCTTTGCTCTTTGCATAGCCGTAATTCTATTCATCCAAACCTCCTTTCGCCAAGTATTGCGACCGTTAATTAATACTCGTAACAGCTACGCCGTGCTCTAGAGATTCCAATGTTGCTATATAGGATAAGGCTTCTCCTAACTCTCTATGTATCTGCATACCAGCTTGTACAGATAGACTTGTAGTTTCTATAGTAACGTCTTCATCTATATAAGGTTCACCATCAAGTGTAGTACGTATGTCCGAAAAACAAATGTTGGGAGAATCTATACGCTTGAATAGCGTAAGTTCTCCTTTACCTTCCGGACCCTCATAGGGTTGAGTACTCTTCTTAATCTTCCACTTAACACTTATATACTTTCCGATGACTACATATTCATAGTCTTCGATTACGTGTTTGATATAACCCTCAGCCATGCTACCTCCTTATTGATCGGCTTCTTTAGCCCATTGAGTTAAAGTATCGTATACTTCTTTACTCAGGAATGCGTTGATAGGCTTAAACTTATCTTCAGTAATAACTTGTACTCTCCTTTCATTATGGGTGTTATGAACTTCTTTAGCGTCTGATAAAGAGACGTTATCCGGAAACTTGTAGAATTGGGTATTAAGAAGTTGTTTAGCTATTGATCCTAGTTGCATATTACCATCGCCGTAAATCCAGATAAGATTATACATAATAGCATCTTCATTAATACCTACGGCAAGTTTTATACTATATATTTCATCTGAGCCGTCATTCTTAACTAACAAGCGAATCATGCTACCTCCTTTTTAGGTACTACCGTAAGTCGTAAATCCAAGGCATTAAGAATAGCATATAAGTTAGTTAGAGTTGGATTGCCTCGTTCTGAAAGCATTACGTAAATATGCCCCCGTAGAAGATCAGCCTCCTGAGCAAATTCAGTTACTCCTCTAGCCTGTACAACATCTCGCAGTGCAAGTAGAAAGGCTCCAGGATCTTTATCTTCAGCTAATACGCTTTTTAGATAGCCAAGCATATAGTCTGGATCTCTAAGTCTCTCAAGTAAATCATCTCGATAGTCAGACATATCACCTCCTTTTTGTATTAGTTAACTCATCTAATAACTCTTGCCACTCTTCTTTAGTCCAGTCTAAACAGTTGTACACTTTATGATAGTACTCAGGCCAAGGTTTACAGAACTTGCCTTTGTATGTACGCTTCAATTGTACGCAAGTAGTTTCTAGCTCGTAACCTTTATCTGCCAATACTTGCTTACATATCTCCACAGCTTGCTCTGGAGTAGCCGCCCATATACCTCCGTATTGTGCGAAGTAGATTTTCTTGTACATACTACTCCTCAGGTACTTCTACACAAGAGCAATGAAATATAGGACGGAAGGCTTCTTGCTTACGGTCTACTCTTACTTCATGTAGGTGACTATGGGGGTCCTCCATGAACTTCCTAAATAGATCCTCTGCATACTGTCTAGCTTTATCTTGACTATCTGTTCCACTTACCTCAATGTAAAATTTAACCGGTGCTTGTAATGTAACTCTATAGGTGGCCATGTTTAACTCCTATTTGTCGCGGTTCGATATGGTCTCTACGTAGGTATCGTAATCGTCTGCAAATAATACGTCCTCCCAAGTACCAAAGTGATGTACCTCTAATGCTAAAGCTGGTATATATGAATGAAATATTCTCTCCCAATACTTAGTATCAAAAGGTTCACCATCCATAACCTTCGCTTCGTTATATAGCGAGGTAATAAAGTTGGTGGGAATGTATAAACCTTCAGCAAATACCTGAAGAGTTTGCTCTTGGGCATCCTCCATGATGTTAATTTCTTCTTCGTCTGATTCAGCTAGATGACGATAATACGAAGCAACTTTAATGGATCGCATTATTTGAGGCCGCCAGTAGTTATATTGTTCTTCAGCTAATGTTTCAGCATCAGTGCGCAGAGTAGACGACCAAGGTAGTATGTTATACTTAGTCAATTCTTTTTTGAACTTCTCAGCTTGATCATAACGATCGAAGTGCCAGTCTGCCCAACAATACCAATCTTTTTGTTCAGGTCTTTTGACAGCATCGTAGTTACGTTGATCGTACATTCGCTGAGGTGGGTGAGCTAATACAATGTGAGTAAATGTATTACTATCGCAATTAAAGTCTGGTAATGCAGCACTTGTACTAACATGTTGTGACCAGTATACACGTAAGTTAGGAAACATCTTAATAGAGTGTAGCATTATTCCTCCTGTAATAGAGATCTAAGATCGTTAAGTAACTGCTCATCCAGAAACGCTTCGATAATTAGAAAGTCATCTTCAGGTACTGCAATCTCATGCTTATGAACTTGACGATCAAGTGCATCGTCGATTCTTTCGTCAGACCAATCAGAGACATCCTTGATTGACTTACTCAAGATATCCGCAGCCAAATCTGACACTGAGTATTCAGTATATGATCCAAACAATACCAGCATATCGTACAGTAGTTCTTTCTGACTGTTCCCAGTGACTACATGTATGTTAAAGAGTTCATCACTACCATCATTCTTTACTAACCATTTGATCATAATTCCTCCTTGTTATATTGTAGTTCAGCTATATCCTTCCTATCTAAACCATTCAATTGCATGAACAGGTCAAACTCAATTTCCTTAAAGAGTGGATGGATACCATTGTCCCAACCAACATCGTACATTAAGGTCAGTAGAGTTGTAACTCGTTTAATCTCTGCATCTCTGTTATGTACTTCACTGTAGTGAACCGTCCACATCCTGAATGCATTAGCTAACTTAGATAGTCTAGGCTCTTGTATAGGGTTAGACACTACTACGTCAAGTACTTTAGCAAAGTGGTAGGCAATAACCTCTCTAGTTGGCGGATCGTAGTCATGTAGCATCTCTTCAATATAGTTATCCCTAGATATCTCTCGGTATTGCTCTGGTGCATATGTAGGCATATGGCCCTCCTATAAAGTTCTACTTTGCTTCATCCATTCGATCTGCTCAAGATACTCTTCGTAATCTGCACATCCACAAATTGATTCCCAACAAGCATGAGCCCACAGCTCTAATTCTAGTCCAGGTATAAATGGATGTAAGTACTCAGCGAATACTTGAGTATCAAATTCATTACCGTTTCTAGTAGCTTGATATAGCAGTTCAGCTACTGTATCTGGTAACCCCCCGCGAACTAGCTTATTCACAAAAGTTGTTTGACCTTCTGCATCAGCATCTTCAATGATACGAGTTTCTTCCTCGTCCGCTACATGTAAATATCGATAGTAAAAGCCGATAGTTTCTCTGTCTACATTACTACTGATTAATTGCTGCCAATAATCAAATTGCTCTCTTGTTAGAGTTTCTGCCCGAGATCTGGTATCCTGAAAGACTACCTGATGCTCAAGATGAACACCGATTGCTTGTACTGCTGGTAAAACACGTAGAAATTCATCTCGTGCTTTCCAAGTTAGAAACTCCCAATCAATATACGGTTGTGGATTTGGTTCTGTTGTATACTTCTCTAGTTCCTCTATTGTAAGATTAGCTGGTGGATACTGCTTGCACATTGCTAAGAATAGATCCCTACTATCCGCTTTGATATCCCGATAGTTAATCTCTACTAGATAATAGTGTGTACGCTTCGGATACATCTGTACCATATATAAGTCCTCCTATACAACAAATTATTTAATATATAACTATTTTTTGAGTCAAAATGTTATATTTTCATGGTCTTTTATAAGCTCGAGTCTAAAGGTAACACGATCTATCAACTCCACTGCAGTAATGTCAGAAGTAGAGTTCCGAGCTCTAAAGTATGGTAGCTTATCGTTAATAAAGCCCTTCAGTGAATTATCCGACTTCTCGTTATTGCACCAGATACAACAAGCTACCAGGTTATTTAGCCGCCACTTACCTCCTCGACTTAAAGGTACTACGTGATCCACCGTACTTGCAGGGGCTAGACAATACACACAAGTGTAGTTGTCCCTTTTATATACCGCATCGATTAACTCTTTACGATATTGTTTGTATTGACCCTTGTTCATTTGGTTTCCTAGTCGGACTTATAATGTGCAGTTACCTTTACAGTAAAGTCCATGAGAGATAGAATATACGCTGCATCGTCTACATCAAGCCCTTTCGAAGTCATATCCATTAAGCCTTGATGTTTAATAGCGTTGACGATAGCATTATGGTTGGGTATTATCGGATTTTTATTATGTGCTTCAACAAGTTGTCTAGCAATATCTGCTAATTGTTCTTTACGTGCTTCATTCATTGTACCTCCTAATACTGATGATCCCACGAAACAATCTTGATACCTAAAGTGTCTAACGCTTTCTTAGCCTCAACTTTCAATCTAGTGAGTTCTTCTAGAAAGGTCTCATCCTCCTCATCTTCTTCGTTCACTTCCACAGTCAATATGACTTCCACTAAGTACGCAAAAGCATGTCTAGCCATTTACTAACTCCTTGATTATTCAACTCCGGTTCCCTTATCGCCATAAGAAATAACTCTGTTTATCCTACGCCGATCCCAACAAGGCAATGGTTCTTCAGGACAAGCTAAATAAGCTGCAACTGCAGCTTCTATATCAGAGTATCACCAAAAGTCTTCATATGTCTCAATATTGTTACCTAGACATAATCTTACGCGACCGAAGGTTAAAGGTGCTAAACTTACATACCTGCCGTCAGGTAGTTGTCGTGATAGTATAGTACCTGGAATTAAGTTCTCCATACTTACTCCTAGATACTATGGGAGGTACTTTCATACCTCCCATAGTACACTAACTACTTATTCCTGAGGTTGACCTTGCGTAGAACCACCATGATGTTTTACATGTACATGTTCAGCTTCATCATTTTCAGTACCACGTTCCCGTCGTTGTCCTTCTTCACGACTACGCCACTGTTCCTCGGTCTCAGGCTTCTTCACTCCCTGCCGAACAGGTTCACGTTCAATTTTCTCTGCAATCTCTTTGCCAGATATTTCTCGGTCATCCCTATCACTACGTTCTCGTCTACCTGATCGTCTACCTTCTGAACGCCAATCTTGCTCATCTTCTTGACGATCATCATCCCGTTGACGACCTCTACGTGTACCCTGTTCTTCACCTTCATCCTGCTGCCGTTCTTCACCTTCATCACGATCACTATCTTGACGATTTCCTCGATCATCGTCATCTTGCCGACCTTCTTTCATCGCTGCTTGCTTGTCGTTCTCAATGAAATCGAAAGTAACACTGACTTGCGGTCGGATCCTATTAACGATCCAGTCAGCAGCTTCTTCGTCAAACCCTGACGATGTTAAGGCAGCATGATTACGCTTGTTAGCTTCATCACTTAACACCTCTGATAACTTAGTGGTGTTCTTGCTCACAGACTTCCACATCTGCTCTGCAAACACTAACATAGATTTCTTCGACTTCGTAATCTGCTCAACAGTTTCATTACTCTTATCCATACTGTCCTCCAAAGTTAGATTGTTTATTGTTACACACGGCGTGCTATTAGGGACCCATAGGATAGTCCTCCTCTCATAAATTTTTTTAATCTATTTTACAAATAATTTAGAGTCAAAATGTAAAAGTTAACTCTTCTTTAATAAGTCCGTAACTACCTGGTCAAGCCTAGGATCCACCATCTGATCAGGACGTACTTTGTTCTTACATTCTACACAGATAACTAACTCCATATGACTATTCGACTCCAGTATAGTTACCAGTGGGTTAGCTAACTCCGTATTGGGTACATCTACTTTCAACCACTCCATACTATACAAATACATTTCCCCATATGTCTTACCGCATACCATGCACTTAGGTAGTGGTATAGGCTTACTACTAACGCCCTTCTTCCTCATTTATTCCTCCGCAACGACTTAAACGTCTCCCGAATGTCATCGTACATGTTCCCACTTTTAATTTTCCTCTCCTTTTTCTCCGCCTCCATCTTTATCTCTAACCGCAGCCGGGGACTCTTCGGTATGGTACCACTTCTACCTTGCTTCTTCATACCTAAAGCCATATCCTTACTTTGTACTATAGATCTCCTCTTCATCACTTCCCCCACTTATCATCCGTACTAACTAACTCGTACACAGTCTTCCATATATGCTGACTGCCGAACATGGTATCAAAACTGATAAAGTACATCTTATCTACAGGCACCTCCTTTACATAGTTATTTATTTCTTCTTCACTACTACACTGTGGTACCGAATGAAAGTTACTCTTAACTAACTCCTGCAATACAGTGTATACTGAATGCTGACCACCCCACTGTGCTATATACGACCATACTAATGCATCTGAATCATCCCCATGTATGATACGCAACACGCACTCAGGTTCGGGACCCTTTACTAGTACGTACATCTTTACTCCTTACACGTCACTCCAGGGATCTTCTATCTCATACTGTTTAGCAGACTGTAGTATCCTAGAAACATACCAGATAACATGATATGTTTCGTCATCGATAGTAGTATCTATCTTAACTGCTTCCTGTATCTTCCACTCCGACGAAATAACACCATGTACATGTGTACTATCATAAACAACATGTACATTAAGCCTGTTGTTTTCTTCCGCTAAGTACGCCTTCTTAAAAGGTACATAAGTTAAATCGATAGAATACTCTGCTACTATAGTACTATCTTTAGGCAACTGCTTTAACAAAGTATCCGGTATATACGTTTCGTTTGGGTCAAACGTAACCCATACTTTCTTCATTCTTCCTCCTTACACCTTTGCTACCATATCGTCTAGTTCCTGCTGCGTATAATCGCTATACGCATAGTAACTATTAGCCCACAGCAAATCATACATTTCTTCTATCCACGCTAGATAGTATTCTCTACTTTGTACCCAACCCTGATCTACATGTATCCGAATCATTTCTGATAACCTGTTATGAAACTTATACGTTGGATCATAATACAGTACACTCGCTACTATCCTTACATGTCCACCGATATCGTGCTCACCTCCTACCGCATAGTCATCCATTTCGTTCTCGATAAATGCTCTCTTTAGATACTCAGCCTGTTCTTTTGTATACTTAGTTGTATCTATCTTATACATCATTGTTACTTACCTCCTTCATGCATGTAATTGTCCAGCAGTATGATCATGCACTTCTTCAACTCCTCATGAACTACCGTGGCTCCTATTAATCCTATTTTAGCTAACTCCTCTACTGCTAACATCTTGGATTCGGTCCAAGCAATCGGATCTATATCTGGACGCCTACGAGCTATTTCTGCTACTAGCTCCTTACCTGTTATAAGTTTCATCCGGACCTCCTTAGTAAACAAATTATTTAATAATATAACTATTTTTTGAGTCAAAATGTCAAAGGGTAGTACCTCCATACTACCCTTTGTCAGATTGTTAATTAGCCTTGACAACCGATCTGCCAAACACTACAGGACGTAGTGTTGATGGAGTCAACCCACTTGGCCGGAAGGTATAGCATTGATCCTGTACACAATTCCCATACGCTCGGTTACCGTTATCCAAGTACCAGTACGGGTACGGTTTAATTGGTGTGGTGCTAGTTCCACCGTAGACATAAAGTCCAAACTGAGTTTTCGTACCTACGCCAATCCAGTTACCCACTATAGGAAACATCTTGTACGTGGGACTAGCTATAATCGACGAAGCAGTCATATACCCTGAAGTAAACCCACTCTTGAAGTAGAATGCTCCGGTAGAGGGACGAAAGAAAGCAGGACCCATTTGTCCATTACCGAGCCAATCTCCAACGAAGGGTATATCACCTGAGATAGATCCTGGTGTAGTAAAGCAAATATCCCCTCCAGTACAGCCGACGAATGAATAATCGCCATTATCTAACGCCCATTCCCCAGTGCTAGGAAGAAACACACCAACCTTCGTACCTGCCCGACTACCAGGCCAATTACCTGTTACCGGTTTGTAGCCAAATGTAACCGGACCGGTGTTAAACACTCTATTCACTGCTGGACTAACATTAGAGTTACTCAACAAGAAGCACGCAGTATGTGGTGCACAAGTACCACCACTAGCAATATCTACACTACGATATACACCAATTGTGGTACTACCATTACCGTCCCAGTCTCCAGAAACAGGAGTATCAGTACCCCACCCCCAAGGCACTGTACATTGATCCGTAAGGGCAGTAGGATTGTTTACACTGCAAGTATCCATTTTGCCATTCCCGTTATCGATATACCATTGTGTAGTGCTAGTATTAAACAATCCGATAGTGTTATCAACAATACCACCAGTGCCATACAAGGCGTCATACTTCAAAGCACCTCGTGTAGCTAAGATATCAGTACCGTAAACTAGATTCGGATCACAAACCCAACCTACATAGTCCTGATACCTGAGATAGCAAGCATTAATCATACTAACTAGCCGACCAGCTCCATCAAATACTGGTGAACCGCTATCCCCACCAGTAGTAGTATAACCACCAAGTACTTTATACTTTATCTGTGAGTTAATAAATGAAACTCCACCTCCCTGGCAACCGTTAGCAATATTATTCGCTACGGTATTCGTCTGCACTACTTCCAATTCTAACTCATGAGGGGGCCCAATACTTGAAACCATCTTAACTCGTAGTCCCACCGGTGGTAGTGCTGGTATTGCCACACCACTAAATGCTACTCCAGCATTAGCGGAGTGCCTATTACGATCCACCGACAGTGAACCGTCCCCTTCTATGAAGTTAGAATCAACGAAACCGGCAGCTACATCCAAAGAATAGAAAGTCGGCCCCACAGGTGTCCATCTATTTGACCACCCTATACTACCGCCTACCCCTTGAGTAACCGGCTGCAACAATAATGCACTTCGTCCAGTATTATAATGCGGACAGTCGTTCAGTGGTACCGCACCACTACAATCCGGAGAATTATCGCATACCCCGAGAAAGTGCGCCGGAAAGATCATCCATGGCTTTCCCCCAGAAAGCGCAATACCCGTAAGAGTGCCATACCCACCAGCATACGTTGGCTCAGTAACCGTAACAGCACCATGTAACGGTCTAACCGCACTACTATACGTATGACTTAATGTTCTACCCTGTCGTTCAGGAACTACAATCACCTTAACCGGAATACCCTCTATCTCTTTAGGTACTATACTAGGATTACTAGTACTAACCTCAATAGCATCTACCCCTAATCCAACACTCTCTACACCAGGTAACCTACCTAGCCTCTCAACATGCCGCTTATGAATCTCCTGTGCTTTATCCCTAGAGACTCCACCAACCAGTGGTGACCACAAATCGGGTATCGGTTCTGGATTCTGCGGATCAACACAGAACTTCCAACCCCCATAACCATCAACCTCTTTATAGTCTTTTGGACATTTCAGAGCATGTTCCTTTTTACCTTGCTTTAGTACTACTACCCCTTCAGGTGGAGGATTCAACTTCATCTTAGACTTACCTTCTTCCGGAACAGAATCAAACTGACACCTTTCCTCCCCCTCCTTCCGATGTAACCCTGGAGGACAGTTAGGTTGTTCAGATTGATTCTGCGTCACCATCGGCAATAGTTCTTGTCCCGCATTTTCTGCTAACGGGTGTACAGGTAAACCCTGTACTTGCTTAGGCAACATACTAGGATTAGTAGTTCTTACTACCAGGCCTTTAGCTGTAATACTTACAGATATGCTCCCCGGCAATGCCTGTAACTCATGTACATTCTGATCAAAGATACGCATAGCTTCGCTATATTCCATACCCGCTATAGCCTGTCCGGGCCGAGCGGCTGGGAATCTCAACGCATCCTCTTGCCCCCATACGTACCTACCGTCCGCAAATAGTATTATCGAAGTTACTGCTATACCTAATATCTTACGTAGGTATCTTCTCCAACGTCTATTTAACATTACTTGTTTCATTACTTATTTCCTTTCATATTTACTTGTAGTAGTTTTAGTTATTCTTACGGACCTCTTATGCGAGATAGATCCATGCTGCCTCCAAAATAATAATTTTTATTTCTAAATTTTTTGAGTCAAAATGTAATAGTGTATGCTTAACTCCTACTCACTTTTTGTGTTCCTTGTGTAGTACTCGTATATTTGTATAGATTTTTTCAGCCAGTACTTTATATCCTGCCCTAAAGTCTACCTCTATACACAACGATGCATGTCCAAATAACAGTATGTGTTCTAAGTTCCTTAACTCTCTATGCATATTCCATTTCTGTATCCTCCTATCCTTTTCTGTAATCCACGTGATCCTCTTGACATAGACCCTGCCAACATTATGGTCAATTTGATGTTGGCTCTTAGTCTTTAGTTCTAAGTTCATTGGGTCGTCGTTTTGTCTGTTCTTGTCTTTATGATGTACATCGTAGCCTTTAGGTACGGGTCCGTGAAACCACATATAGACCAATCTACTTCGTCGTCGGTAACCATCATTGCCAATACAAACATACCAATAGCCATCGGGCTCTATATGTCCTGTAGGTCTGCATCCTTTCTTGAACCGTCGCCAAACACTGCCCGTCTCATCAATTATCAACTGTCTATAGGGAAAATGCACATTCTTACTCCTTTTATAACATATGCATTTTACATCTCAAATTGTCAATGGGCCTTTTACTTTGTGCTCCTTGTCGTTTAATTTGAGCTACGTATAGTCGGATGCTATAAATGGGACCCTACTAGTGGGGTGGTGTGTACTTTTTTATATGGGGGGTCAATCAAGCCGGGAGGGTCAAAGTGTTTTCAAGCCAAGTTAAATTAAAATAAAATAATTCTAGCATAGTCTCATATAGTGCATAGTAGTATAAATAAACAAATACAATACTTATCTAGCTATGAGCAGCCCCCTTCTAGTTGAGTTAGTATATATCAATCCTATAAATTTACGACTGCTAGTAGTAAATAGAATACTATTTAAGTTAATATATTAGTATAGTGTCCTTCCTTCCATTAGTTATTATTCTTCCTCTGATGTATTGTAATACAATTATATTATCTATAGTTAATACTATACACTATTGTTATGTTAATACTATTAACTACTATAGTTATATAACTAATACTATTAGTATATTAATACTATAGTTATTATTAGTTATGTATATACTATATCTATTAGTTATATACTATAGTTAATAGCTAGTAGTATTAGTACTATATATACTATACATGTAGAGGTATATGTATATAGTATTAGTTATATAATTATCGGGGGGCTATATACTATAGTAGTTAATAGTATATAGCTATAGTATTATATATAGCTATATGTAGATAGCTATACTATGTATATAAGTTATAGTTATACTATATATAACATTAGTTAGTAGTATTACTATCTACTATTATTATATTAATACTATAGTTAATAGCTACTATACTATAGCTATATAGTTATACCTATATATGTATAGGGTATATAGGGGGCTATATCTATCTATAGTATGTACTATTAATATACTAATACTATAGCTAGATAGTGTAGGGCTATACTATAGGTAGCTACTGCTAGTAGTAATAGCTAATAGTTATTACTATACTATTACTATATAAGTATATAGGGATACTATATAGGTATAGGTATCCTAGATAGTATAGGACTATAGTATAGGTATAGGCTATACGTATATAGCTATAGATATAGTATAGGTATAAGGTATACGTATAGGGTATAGGTATCTATACGATAACCTTGGGGGGTTATATATAGCTATAGATAATAGTAGGGAGTATCGTAGGGTTTATGTATATGCTTCTTAGACTACTATCTCATAGTACATATATCTATATTATTAGCTATGTATAGTTACATATATAGTATACGGGATATAGGGGGATATATAGGGTATACATATATACCTCTAACCGTACTCAATACATATATGTATAGCTCCTTATACATATATGTATGTATATTATGATTAGTACGTTATGTTAATAGGTATATAATTTAATATAAGGCCTACTAATTCTAATTAGTACCGTCGTTATATACATACATATATGTATATACTAACCTAAATAACCCGGAATATAATAAGCGAAGGAAATCAACGAGGGTTAATATTAATGTACTGTAATACTGGCAGAAGTAGTCAATCCGCATATAACTTGCAGCTTAATCCAGGATTCTGTCCATTCTTTACACCGTTTCTCTACTAACGCGATTAATTGACTAGTAGTTACTGCAGGTAATGGGAAATGACGGAATTGTTCATTATCTATATATCTAGCGCGGGATGGATCACAAATAACATGTCTAGGCTTGTGGAATAGTACGGAATTAACATCTCCATGGTATATACTATCCACCATACTAATATCCTCGTGTTTAGCAACTGGTTGACTGCAAATATCACAATTATACTTCACTATATCTACTCCTTTCTTAATTTGCCGGGTATAGGCCTTAATACCATAAAATAAAATCCACATATGTCTTGATTCATAACAGATTTGGGTAGCCTTATAATCCCGGGTATAGGGGACCCTAGAAGTGGGGCTACCCATGCCTAAATGAGTTATTTTGCTTGATCACCTATCCATTGGGCGATGTTACTACTGGTGTAGGCCCATTCGTCATGTTGCCAACGACCGACAACATCTGTCTTAAACTTCTGATGTAGGGCCCAGGCTTGTGACCCTCTTTGCCATCTACTTGCGCTAGGATCACTGTAACCGGTAGTTGGAGGATGTTCGTTAAAGTGTTCTACCAGAATAGCTAGAGCTAAGTCTGCTGGACCCGAGCCTTGATAACCCCATTCGAATCCAGTCGGACTATGAAAAGGGAAGTGTTTTAGCTCCCTGACAGTACCCGACCCTGATTGCACCGTCACTACATTCTGCTCTAAATGAGTATCTTTGTAGCCCTTATATAGCTTGTACATTATATGCTTCCTCCTTTAACTAGCCTTGCTAAATGATATGTAGTCGCTGCCTTAGCATAAGAAGCCCAGAATGTTTGCAGGATAAATAACTTTAGTTCTTTCATGTCTTCAGCATGGTTAATAGGTTCCACTTTTACTAAACGACCGGACTCTCCTCTAGCAATCTCGCAAGCACGCATAACCTTTCTCTGGTCTACCGTCTGCCCTACTAACATGTAAATCTCTTGTCTATCAGGCCTCTCGCTAGGAGCAGGCCCTAGTCGTTTACCTGCTTTTATCTCGTCTTTAGTACCTTTAGCAACCCAGGCCTCAGAGCATAAGTAGACAGCTAGTATTACTCGTCCAGAGGCTCCTAGTGCTTCGCCTATCTCCGATATCATCCTAGTACGTTCCTCGTGATCATTAAATACTTCCCCGAATGGAGAGAGGTCTATAGTATTCAATAGGTAATCTACGAGTACCATCTTATCTAAGTTAGGTGGCTTATCCATATCTACTTCTAGAGTAGTGAAGTTTAGTTGAGTCCGTACCTCTCCTATCTTAGGTCTGAACTCTACATGAAACAATCTATCTGCAGCCTCGTAAAATTCCGCATCCGTCAACAATTCCATTACCGTCATCCTCCTCAGTAACATTTTATTTAATAAATATGAATTTTTTGTGGCAAAATGCTATAGCCAACGCGTGGGGGAACCTTAGGAATACGTGTGTTGTTGGGGCCTTGCCAGGCCCCATTAATGTTACTAACCTAAGCTGCTAATATCCACATACTTATCACGTTCACTACTAAGGTTGTACTCAGTAGTCTCGCGTATATTAGCGATGATCTTGATAAGTATTGCTACACCAATGATGTGAAAGAATGTAACCCACATAATGATATTGTTATAGCAGGAGAGACTAATGTCTCTCCTGCTATGTACTCCTACTGCTGGGTGTTAGCGATGAAGACCATGCCTGTTTCTTTGTTCGTCATCTTGCGATACGGCTCAGCCCACGCACGTTGTAATGCAAACTCTAACGATACTCCAGCTTTCGTACGATCGCAGCCTTTGAAGTGATTAACGATCGCCTCAGTGAGAGCTGATCTGCTAACTGCTTTGCCTGCTGGTATAGCTTCGAGTTGTGTGCGAATGAATGCACTCATGCCTTGAAAGCGAATGTTACGACGCATACCCATGCTAGGACGTAACGTTAACGCATTCAGCCCAACGTACATATCGCGACGATTCGTGCTCACTTCGCGACCTCCAGTTTTGGGCAACGCTAACTCACGACCTGTATTATCATCATCGCGTTTGCTTAACGCTTTCCGTACCGCTTCGTCAGCTATCTCTTGAGCTTCCTCACGCGAGATCATATCGTAGACCTGATCTTTATCGCTCTTCGCGTTCCAAGCTGCTTTCTCATCGTCGCTCATCTCAGGCTCTGTAGCTTGAGCTGCAACATGCTCAGCTAATGCTGCATCTTCATCACTGTCGTCTTCGTTCAGCTTCGTCTCTTCATCAGTCTCGTTGCTGTTAGCTTCGAGATTCTCTTCAACGTTTTGCATGACGTCCTGTGCTTCAGATGTTGCCATACTTAATGCTCCTCGTCTGTTAAAGTGTTCGTTACAACGTATCGGATCCAACGTGCTCCATAAACTCAATTGCTTCAAACCTCCTTTCGCTATCACACTATTTAATTTTGATTTCATATAATAATAAAAAAATTAGTCAAAATGTTAAGG
>Ga0126304_10000323_pt1 | contig 18401 bp, 17 predicted proteins | sample Plot25_FD_92538 | JGI IMG/M metagenome (GOLD analysis project Ga0126304, IMG submission 92538) | Serpentine soil microbial communities from UC McLaughlin Reserve, CA, USA - Plot25 | ecosystem: Environmental > Terrestrial > Soil > Grasslands | place: USA: UC McLaughlin Reserve, Lake County... | reverse complement strand
CTATAGTTACCATTAGCGTCTGTAGCGGCGCCAATGGAAGTTCCCTTTACCGTAACAGAAACACCAGCCAGGGCCTGACCGTCCTGTCCTGTCACCCTTCCACTAACCCGTATTTCCTGAACTTCTATTTTTTGCCCGTCAATCGAAGCTTTTAATACAATTAGTTTATTTTCCAAAATCTGGTAGCCAATACCAGTACCTTCAAATATAGTGTTCAATACAGAAGGCACTTCCGCATCCCTTACATGCACGTCTACCTTTTTTTTGTCTATCAACGCCTGGTTATATAGAAAACGGTAGTTGGTTTTCTTTTGAATCTCAGCCAGCACTTTTTTCAGATCTGTCGACTCAAGATTCAGCGTAACTCTGTCCTGGGTATGGCCCCCTGCAGATACGTGCAAACAAAAAAGCAGCATAAATGCACACGTCAGTTTCATAAGCCTGCTGATTTTTAAAAATGAAAAATATTTCAAATAAGCAGAATGTCCTCTTTTTTTCATACTATATATTATAAGTTAATAAGTTAGTTTCAAGTATTCCTGGTCTTTTTATTAAACCATTAGTGAATTTTCAGGAAGTGTTCGTATTCATAAGCAAATCGTTTAGCGTGTTATAATAATATAGTTGTCATTCATTGTAAACTTGAATTGGAAAGCAATCTGCAAAGCCACTAAAGCCTGCTGTATGGTTTCATTTTCAAAAGGACCGCCTCCTACATTTAATTTCCCCAGTTCTTCATCTTTGATCTCTATTCTTACATTATACCATCGCTCCATTTTTCTCGCAACTTCTTCAAAAGATTCATCCTGGAATATGAGTTTATTTTCTACCCATGAAGTTTCAACGACGGTATTATCTGCCGTAACTGTTAAAGCACCTTTTACCACTTTTGGTTCGATTTTATGTTTAACCCCGGTCTTTTCTTCTTTTAATTCATTGGAAATAATGAGCTTCTCATTTGGGTTCAGAATAAAAACTTCTCCTGGCCTTTTAGTGTTTGTTATTTCAACACGTCCCCTGATTAGGCTTGTTTCGGTTGTTTTCTCATTGGGATAAGACTTTACATTAAAAGCAGTTCCTAATACTTTAATCTGCAGACCGTTGGCATGAATGATAAAAGGCGTACTACTCTTCTTAACATCAAAGTAAGCTTCGCCACTTAGAGTTGTATTGCGGTTAGTGGTACCAAAGTTTTCACTATAAGTAAGCTTACTGCCGGCATTTAGCCAGACTATTGAGCTGTCAGGCAAAACGAGTCTGGTTTTGGAACCTAGCCTGGTTGAGATTTCGCTATACGATTTGTTTGGAAGCGAAACAATTTCTTTGGAGCTATACTTCCATATAAACCCGGTAACAATTAAAAGACAGGCAACGCAAAATGACGCTATAAGAAAATATTTTTTTCTTTTTAAAGGTTTGTTTGGTTGTTCCTGAGGAGTGGTAAGAGGAATTTGTAATTCAGTGAGGTCAACGCCTTTATTCTTTAAGTTCTCTATATGAAGTTCAAATGCAATTTCAGCATCGTAAGAATTGTCTTGTTTTGCTTTAAGACTCCATAATTTTTCTATGACTTCGGCGGGGTAAATTAAATTGGAATTAGATTTTATCAGCTCTTCTAATTCTTTTAGTTCTTCAGGACTGGCTTCGCCAGAGAGTTTTTTTGCAAGCAGGTTCCAGTACAGGTTTTCAGTCATTTAGCACGCAGTGTAGGGAATAGACAATAAAACAGTCTCCTTACCCCTAAAAGACTACTTAGTTTAATTATGTGCTGCTTTCGGCAGATTAAAGTTGATGGATTGACCGACTTTGCGCAAAGCAATTGTCATTTGATTTTCTACGGTTTTTATTGAAAGGTTTAATAATTGGGCTACCTCCTTATGTTTTAAGCCATCTTCTTTAATTAATTTAAAAATCATCCGGCATTTTGGTGGCAAACCATTTATCGCGTTCGAAAGTCGTCTAAACATTTCACCGGTGATCATTAATTGTTCAGGGTCCGAATAAATACTTCTGAACTCAACCACCGTTTCGTCAAGCGAAAAAGCTTTATTCTTTTTTTGCCTGAGTAAACAGTTGATCGAGGCATTTTTGGTAACGATGTAAACGTATAAATGGAAGTTCTCGATCCTGGTAAGGTTTATCCTGGTGTTCCAGATTTTTAAAAAAACATCTGATACCACTTCTTCAGCCGACTCCTTGGAATGCGTGATGGAAGTGGAAAATTGAACAAGTTTTGAATGATACAATACAAACAGCTCTTTATAGGCGAGGGCATCGTCATATAAGGCAATCCGATTCAGAAGTTTATTTAATAAAGGTGTAGCAATCATTAAGAGCAGCCGATATTCAAATCTATGTTAAAAAGAACATATGCAATCATGATTTTTTTCTCAGAGAAAAATAAAAGACCGTGAATATGATTTCAGTTTGTTTATTAGAAAACAAATGTCATGATAGAGTGTGCCAGGCTTTTAGTGGCTGCAGCTTTTCCGCCCATCCATAAATGAAAGGGCATTTCTTTATTACCTGTATTCATAACCACAACAGCTATTGTTCCGTCAGGGTTTTGAAATGCCGTGGTCAATAAAGGACTCCTGCTTGCAGAACTTATTATTCTTTTAGCACCCGGCCGAATGAATTTTGAAAAGTGGCCAATATAATAATAGGCATTTGTATAAATTAGTTGGCCAGACTTTGTATCGGCATGTATAGGAGCGAAACAATAATTTTTTACATGGTTAGGCCCACCCATTTCGTCAAGTAAAACATTCCAATCTGTCCAGCCTACGGTGCCGCTATTAAAATCGTTGATCATAGATCGGCCATATCGTTCACCCAAACTCCAATTGTTGATAGTAGCCATATTAAACGGCCCATTACAACCCTCGGTAAACAAAAGATTTTTATCAGGGAATCTTTCTGAAACACGTTTTAAATTGTCAAACACCTGGTCTGCGCCGCTCCAATCCTCGTACCAGTGGAAACCTATTCCCCAGGCATATTTGGATGCTTCAGGATCGCTTAACAAAGTACTCGCACGTTGGTAAAGAAGATCCCTGTTATGATCCCATGCAATGATTTTTTTATCGGCAAGGCCTTCTTTCTGCAATGTGGGGCCAAGGTATTTTTTCAAGAAATCTCTTTCTTCCTCTGCTGTAAAAATGCAGGACTCCCATGTTTGTTTTGCCATAGGTTCGTTCTGTATAGTTAGTCCCCAGACCGGTATGCCTTCTTTTTCATAAGCCTTAATAAACTTTGCAAAATAATTGGCCCATGCCTGGTAATACTCAGTTTTTAATTTGCCTCCATGAAGAATGTCATTGTTATCCTTCATCCAGGCCGGTGGACTCCAGGGACTGGCATATAAAGTAAGCTTACCGCCAGCCGCTGCAGCAGCTTGTTTTATAAAAGGAATACGGTATTGCTTGTCATGGTCAATATTAAAGGACTTTAGTTCTTTATCGCCATTGTTGACATAGGTGTAACTGCCGCTCGAAAAATCGCAGCTATGGATATTGGTTCTTGCAAGCGTATACCCAATGCCGCTTTGAGGACTATAATAGGCTTTCAGAAATTCCTGTTGTTTTTCCTTAGGCAGTTTAGCGAATGTTTCCGCTGAAGCGTCGGTTAGCGCTCCACCAATGCCCAAAAAGGTTTGATATGTTTTTGATGCATCAACAAAAACACAGGGCTGGGTTTCCATAGGTTGTCCAAAATCTGCAAAATGCAGCGTGTCGGTGAGAGATAACCTGTAGTTGGCTGTGTCGGCAGTTGTGTAAACAATAATATTTTTTCCGGCAACAGCATAATCATTTGTTGATGCTGACAATACTTTTGGTTTGTCTTTACTTTCTGTGCATGCAAATAAGGAGAAACTAACTACGATAAAAAGATTTCTTTTCATATTACAACGTTAGGTTTTTATTGCTTTTCTGTGACAACACTTGCCAGGGTTGAATAGATAATCAAATGTACAAGAGTGCGACGCAACAAAAGCACTATAGTAGTCTGTAGCCAGGACCAATAAAATTATTGCCATGTATACGTACCAACACTGCCTGCCGGAAGGGAAGTGGACACCCATTTACCATTAAACCGTATATTAAATGCCTCAGCATTCCCACCATCATTTTCAACAATCAATATTTTTGTACCAGAAGGCGTTTTAAAAGCCACGTTTTGCAAATTACCGCTGAGATTGCTTCCAATACGAACCGAACCTGGCGAAACAAATTTAGAAGCATGTGCAATAATGTAATAGGCTACGTTACGTACAACGGTTGTTCCTATTGTTAATGCTCCTTTACAAGTAGTACAACCGCCGGGTGTGTGAGGGCCAAAGTTAGGGTCATTGGCTAAGTTCCATTCTAGTGCAGTACGACTCCAGTTACGCATTGAGCCAATAATTACATTTTTTAAATGCCACTTCAGATCGCCTCCGAAATTGCCGTTAGAAGCTGTATACTGTTCTGTGAAATACAAATTTTTATCAGGATGACTGCTTCTAACCTGGGACAAGGCACTTATATCGCCCGAGTATAAATGAAAAGCTGACCCGTCAACAAAAGATTTAGCTGCGGGATCATTTAAAATAGCCAGGGGATAATCCGGGTGATCGCAATTGTGGTCGTAAACAATAATTTTAGTAGTAATGCCGGCTGACTGGAAGGAACGGCCGAGGTGGTTTTTAATAAATTCAGCCTGTTGTGCGGCTGTCATATACATGCTTGGATTATTGCCGGGGTGTAACGGTTCGTTTTGTGGTGTAATGGCGTCTATGGTTATACCATACCCTTTCATTCGTTGTATGTATTTTATAAAATATTGAGCATATACTGAGTAATGCTCAGGTTTTAGGCTACCTCCAACGGAACTGCCGTTATCCTTCATCCAAACAGGTGGAGACCAGGGAGTGGCTAAAATTTTAATGGCCGGATTAATAGAAATTATTTCTTTCAGCAAAGGGATTATGTGTGTCGTGTCTTGCCCAAGAGAAAAGTTTGAAAGCGTTGGATCTGTTTGTCCCGGAGCCATATCATCGTAACTATATACAGACGCACTGAGATCAGAAGCGCCTATACTTAAGCGGAGATAGCTAATACCAATGGCGTTTTCATCATTACTAAATAATTCCCTTAACAAAGTAGTCCTGGCGCCGGCACTCAGTGAATTGATTACAGAGGCGCTGCCAGAAGTTAATGTATATCCAAACCCATCGATGGATTGAAAAGTTTGAGTGGTATCAACATCAATAAAAGGGTTAGAATTACTTACTGTGCCAAATGATAACAGCGTGGTTTGTTTTTGTAATAATACAGTTTCATCGCTCCGTGTTAGCCAGAAGTTTACATCGTTTGTAACAGGGGTTGGAGGCTGCGTGACCGGTGGTGGGTTAGTATCACTGCCCGTGCTCTTATTGCAACTGGCGCCACTTATTAATAATGAAAGGCCAGAAATGATACTAAAAAAAAATACTTGTTTTATCAATTTCAAATTGTCGGATTAGAGATAATTATCAATAAAGACCTTATTGTCACATTTACATAAATAAAAGGACATTAAATTTTGCAGTTACCCCCAAATTGCAATTTATCCTGAAAGTTACCCCGATACAAATTGGTAAAGCATAAAAGCAAAAGAAAATGTTTGAATGACAAATCAGATGGGCCAGGCGCCCGGCTTTCAATGGCCTAACATCGGAACAAATGATTAATTTACCGTCTTGCTTAAAACCAGATGAAAAAGCTTTTACAACCGAGACGATCCACTATTATTCTTTCCATAATTAGCACCTGCTTTCTTGTATTTACAAAATGTATCAATGATGAAAATGACAAAATACAGGAAAAGAAGAACGACACCTTACAAGACAAGAATGCAATAGAAGAAGCCAAAAAAATATCTTTCGCTGAATTTGCAGGTTCTTCTGCGTGTGTTAATTGCCACAAAGACATTACTCAAAAGCATGGTCATACGGCACACTATCGCACTTCTCAACCGGCAACCGAAAAAAATATTAAGGGAAGTTTCAAAGCAAACAAAAATATATATGCTTATAATCCCTCTCTGCTGGTTGCTATGGAAAAAAGAGACAGCGGTCTTTTCCAGGTGGTATATTATAAGGAAGAAGAAAAAATGGATCTCCGCTTTGATATGACGATTGGTTCAGGTGCTAAAGGACAATCCTTTGCCCGTTGGAAGAATAATTGGCTTTTTCAACTTCCCATTACCTATTTTACAGCGGCTGACCGCTGGGCAAACAGCCCCGGCTTCCCTAATAAAATTCTTGCAGACAGGCCAATAACTGTGCGCTGCCTTGAGTGCCACAGTACGTTTACAGAGCAACTTTCTTCGACTGGCAAAGAAGCCGATGAGTTTGATCGAAATCGAATTATATATGGGGTGGACTGTGAGAAATGTCACGGCCCTGCTGCAAAACATGTGCAGTTTCAAACGCAGAACCCTAAGGAGACAACAGGAAAGTTTATTATTAATCCGGCCAAACTTTCCAGGCAACGAAACCTTGACCTTTGCGCCCTGTGTCATGGAGGACAGATTCAAAAGCGAAAGCCGAGTTTCTCATTTACAGCCGGCGATGATCTATCAGAATATTTTGTTGTTGATTCGTTATCGGATGCCGCTGCAAAAACAGGCAATTTCGATGTTCATGGCAATCAGTATGGATTATTGCGGGCAAGTAAATGTTTTCGCATGAGTGCAACATTGACTTGCAACAGTTGTCATAGCCCTCACCAGAATGAAAGAGGAAAAGTGGCCTTATTTTCCCAACGATGCATGGAATGCCATAACACGGAGCACCAGAGTTTCTGCAAAATGGACCCAGGCAAGGTTCCCGGATTAGAACAGAATTGCATTGATTGCCACATGCCCGCACAACCGTCCAGAGCTATTGCTCTTTTTTTGCCGGGGAAGGATATACCTGTGGCGTCCTTAATCCGTTCTCACTTTATCACTGTTTATCGCACTGAAACAGAAAAATTTCTTGAAGACAAAAGAAAAAAGAATAAAAAGGGTTGAATTAAATAACAACTAAAAACCTGATTATTTTAATTGGTAACCCATAAAATAAACGATGTCTTATTTTTGCGCGGCCTTGATAAATGAATTCACCAGTTTTCTGAAAGTTCAAAGTAATTGAATCATAACTTAAACTGAGGTGTGGATTATAAAACGTTGTATAGTTAACCCTGATGAAATATCTTATTTCAAAAAAAACAGACGAATTTTTCTCCGGCATTTCTGATGCTTTTAGTTTCATGAGCCGTTTCTTTAAGGAAGTTTTAAAGCCTCCTTTTGAAGGCAATGAAATTATCAGGCAGTGTTATGACGTAGGTGTTAAGTCGTTGCCGCTGATTGCTGTTACCGGTCTCATAACCGGTTTGGTTTTTACTAAACAATCGAGGCCATCGCTTTCAGAATTTGGCGCTACTTCGTGGTTGCCTTCCCTGGTTGGAATAGCTGTAATAAAATCACTGGCCCCGTTAGTAACGGCTCTTATCTGCGCAGGAAAAGTAGGCTCCAGCATTGGTGCAGAACTGGGGTCTATGAAGGTTACTGAACAAATAGATGCCATGGATGTTTCGGGTGTAAACGCGTTCAAATTTTTAGTGGTGAGCCGAATTTTAGCTACTTCTTTAATGTTGCCGCTTTTGATGCTATTTGCTGCTTTTGTAGGACTTATGGGTTCCTTTATAGACATACACAGCAATGAGCAAACCAGCCTGCTTAACTTTTTTCAACATGCTTTTGAAAAAATCACGTTTTTGGATTTTGCTTCTACTATTTTCCGTTCTATTGTGTATGGATTTACTATTTCTGTTGTAGGTTGCTATAAAGGTTACACTACAACGCAAGGTACTCAAGGGGTAGGCAAGTCCGCAAACCTGGCGGTGGTTATCTCTATGTTCCTGATCTTTATTGAAGAAATGGTGATTATACAAATTGTAAACTGGTTACGCTAAATGAAGAGGACAGCGGGCGATATAGACACGGGGTTTCCTGTTATAGAAATAAAAGATCTCTACAAATCATTTGGAGACAACCATGTATTACAGGGGATTGATCTTAGTGTTTGTAAAGGTGAAAATGTGGTAGTGCTTGGACGTTCAGGAACAGGCAAGTCCGTGTTGATTAAAATCATTGCAGGTTTATTGAAACCTGACCGGGGCACCGTAAACGTATTGGGATATGACGTCCCTTCTTTGGATGAAAAACAACTAAGAGAACTGAGACTTAAGCTGGGCTTTTCTTTTCAGAACAGCGCTTTGTATGATAGCATGACTGTAAGGGAGAACCTTATGTTTCCACTGGTCCGGAGCTCAAAGAATGTTAGCCGGATGCAGGTGAAAGAGCAAATAGAAAAAGTTCTTGACGCAGTAGGGCTTTTGCAGGCAATCAACCAAATGCCTTCTGAACTTTCCGGAGGGCAGCGCAAACGAGTCGGTGTTGCCCGTACACTTATTATGCAGCCGCAGATTATGCTGTATGACGAGCCAACTGCCGGGTTGGATCCAATTACAAGCACGGAGATTAACAACCTGATTGTGGAAGTACAGCAGCGATTTCATACATCGTCTATTATCATTACACATGATCTGACTTGCGCCAAAACAACCGGTGACCGTGTTGCTATGTTGCTGGACGGGCAGTTTATTAAACAAGGAACATTTGATGCGATATTTGATGCCGAAGATGAGCGGATCAAAAGTTTTTATGATTATAATTTTATTCAGGAATGAAGTCAACTAAAAATACAAGAGCGGTGTTGGTGGGGATATTTATCTTTCTCGCCATGGTGATTCTTATTGTGGGCGTATTAACCCTTGGAGGACAGCGTAAAACTTTTAGCAATACTATTGATCTTAAAGCTGTATTTGACGATGTGAATGGTTTGCAACGTGGAAGTAATATATGGTATGCCGGTGTTAAAATTGGAACAATTAAAAAACTTGGGTTTAATAAAGATGGCGGAGTAGATGTGATTATGAGTATAGAAGAAGCATCCAGGCAATTTATTCATAAAGACACCAGGGCTAAAGTGGGTACTGACGGATTAATTGGCAACAAGATTATAGTTCTTTATGGCGGCAGCACGCAAACGCCTGCCGTTGCTGAAGGAGATATATTGCCCGTAGAAAAAAGTGTAGCAATGGATGAATTAATGAATACCCTGCAAACCAATAATAAAAACATACTCGATATCACCAACGATTTTAAAATTGTGAGCCGGCGAATTGCGGAAGGGCAGGGGTCGCTCGGAAAACTTTTAAAGGAGGAAACAGTGGCGGATGATTTGAACGCAGCATTACTTACTTTAAAAAGAGCTACACAAAACGCTGAACGTCTTACAGAACAGGTATCGGGATATGCTTCAAGGCTTCAAAAACCAGGCTCACTAACAAATGACCTGATTACTGATACCGTGTTATTTTCCAAACTCAAAACAAGTGTTGCACAAATTGAAGAAGTAACCACAAAAGCAAATGAGGTGATGGGCACCATACGTACAGCCAGTAATAATTTAACCAATGATTTGAACAAGACCAATACGCCCGCGGGTGTTTTGCTCCACGATGAGGAAACGGCCACTTACCTGAAAGCCGCCATCAAAAACCTGCAAAGCAGCTCTGAGAAACTGGATGAAAATATGGAAGCCATGCAGCATAATTTTTTGCTGAGAGGTTATTTCAAAAAGAAGGAAAAAGAAAAGGCCAAGTTGTAATAACCGATGAAGAGTGATTGAGTCTCTCAGTGCTTCAACACCCATTTGCTTTGGATTCAACTAAGCTTTAGTTTGCTATTGTGCATATGCAATACCTCATTTTAATTGTAGTTCTTTTGACGGGCATTATAACTAGTGTATGGGCCCGGAAGTTAACTATACCTGCTGCTATAACAGGCGGTGTTTTGGGTGTAATTCTTTATTGCGGTTCAGGATGGACAGGAATTTTATTAATGGCCAATTTTTTTATTTTGGGTACAGCGGCTACTTCATGGAAGCGGGATAAAAAACAGCATTTAGGCATAGCAGAAGAAAATAAAGGAATCAGGAAAACGGGCCAGGTGATTGCAAATGGAGGTGTAGCCGCTCTCGTTTCCCTCCTTGCCTGTCTATATCCGCAACAATCTTCTCTTTTTACATTAATGGTAGCAGCTTGTTTTTCTTCTGCAGCAGCAGATACCTTATCCTCTGAATTAGGCAGTGTTTATGGAAGGCGATTTTATAATATCCTTTCTTTTAAAAAAGATAAAAGAGGTTTAGATGGTGTAATAAGTCTGGAAGGAATCGCTTTTGGCCTGGCAGGCAGTTGTATAATCGCTGTTATTTATTCTATTGGCTTTGGATGGAACATTCATTTTTTATGGATTGTTATTGCAGGAACTATAGGCAATCTTACTGATTCTTTGTTAGGAGCATCTCTTGAGCGAAGAGGCGTTTTACAAAATGATGCCGTTAACTTTTTAAATACACTTGCAGCTGCTTTTACTTCTTATGTTCTATTTCATTATTGATAAACGATCAGTAAGTTTCGATTTTACTACCGTAGTCTTTAAATAACCGCATGCGATAGGCATTCATGGCTGTTTGACCCAGCTTCTTAATTAATTTATAGTTTACAACAATGCCTACTACCGCACCAATGCCCGGTATCAGTTGGGCCATTTTAGCAAGATCAATATAGTCACGGTACTCCTGCTGGAAACTCCGCCAGTCAAATTGATGAATATCATCGGGTAGCTTTTCTTTTTGTTTGTCCCAATCCAGCATTTGTTCATAGACCTGCCTCCGATGTTCATGGCTGCTAAAAGCTAGTTGAAAAATATGTAAGATATACAACCGCTCTTTATAATCTTTTACGTCAAAGCCGTAAACTGTTGCCAGGTCAAAAAGCATTTTTAATTTAATGCCTAAAAGTATAGGGAACTCGGCTAACCCTAGCAAGATGCCACCCGCGCCAATAATTCCTCCCTCAACAGAGGCTGTACGTTTGTAGGTGGTAATTAATTTTTGTATTTCTTCTTCTGTTTCTTGTAAAGAAATTATTGTAGCCGGTTGTTTTGTAGTGTACCTGGCGCCAAACAACACGCCTCTGATCATTTGTTTGATAGCTGTAGTAACAACTGTATGTATTTTTTCGGGTATATAGCTGTTTATTTTGGTTTGCATCCGTTTAGAAATCCTGTTAAAAAAAGAAGGATTGCGGATCATTTCTTTTTGCCAGGTTATAACTTCTTTGTAAGCTATTTGTTCATAGCTCATTCGTGTTCATTTTAGGTTATCGTAGGTTTGCGAAAAATAAAGCCTCTAAAGTTAGAGGCTTAATGAATTTAAAATTACGTGTTTGCTCGTCCATGCCACTGGTCAACCTGTTTTTCTTTCGCTTTACGTAGCATACCCTGTAATTTGTTTACCGCTGCATCTACAGATTGTTCAAAATCTGCACTGTGTTCTTTAACGAAAAGGTCATTGCCTGGAACTTCCAGACGTATCTCACAATAGGTATTAGGAGTAGCCCGGTCGGGCCCTAAAAACAATATTACATTGGCCCGAACTATATGCTCATTGGGAGTTAATTTCTCCAGCTTTTGCTCAATGTAAGATTCCAATTCTTCACCGGCTTTAAATCCTAAAGATTGTATGATCACATCCATAATGTATTCTTTTAATGGTATGGTTACCATTTTCATACCATAACATAATAGAAAACTTGTTCAGCTTGCTGTGATCTAAAAATTGGGCAATAGATTTGCACTTTTTCATTTAAACAAAGTGATGCAGGAATATATCATCAATGTATCCAAGGTTGAAGAATTGCAAACCATCAGTAATATAGATGAACTGGACTCGATTTTCAGCAGGGCCAAAGGAACGATTGTAAATGGCGAAAGCGTAATATTGGTACGGAACAACACCCGGTTTGATGAGCTAACCACTTTGGAGGAACTATCTGAATATAAAAAAAGGGTATATAAATATTTGTAAATAAATCACTTCATTCTTTAAGACAATTTTCTAAAGCATTACCTGAACTTTGGTATATTTTTCTAACTGATTAACTTTCTCATATTGTTGTTGAAATCAACAATTTTTTTAAACATTTAAATAAGAATGTATTTTTTGCAAATGAATAATTCGAAAAAACATTTGAGGTGGCTGTTACCCTGTTTGCTGGCTGTTTACTTTCAACTGGTGTGTTTTGTATCCTGCAATAAAAGTTCGGCGGCTGTAGCCACCAACTTGCTTTTTGATTCTATTCCAGACGCAAAACCTGTCAATCCGCTCGTTAATGAAATTTCAGGGATAGCAGACAGCAAATCCAATCCAGATTATTTATGGGGACAAGAAGACAGCGGTAATCCGCCCCAGCTTTATCTTATCAACCATAATGGTACGGTGCTAAAAACAGTTTATTTAAAAGGAGTAACGAACCGTGACTGGGAAGACATGGCTTTATCAGGCAATGAAATTTATATAGCCGAAACGGGGGATAATAACCAGGTATACTCAGAATATAGTTTTTACAGACTTACTGAGCCCTTATCAACTACTGATACAGTAACAGCCATCACCAATATTCGCTTTGCCTACCCGGATGGTTCACACGATTCCGAGGCCTTTCTGGTAGACCCGGTTTCAAAGGATATTTATATAATTACCAAAAGAGACAATCCTTCCAGGATATATAAGTTGACTTATCCTTACTCAAGCGCCTTAAATATAGCCACTGCATTGGGTTCTTTAACTCATACAGGTGTTGTTAGTTCAACGATTTCGGGGGACGGTACAGAGATCATTGTTAAAACCTATACTGCTATTTATTATTACAAAAAATCGGCCGGTGAAACCATTGAGCAGGCGCTAAAGAAAACCTATACAACCTTACCTTATAAAACAGAACCCCAGGGGGAAGCAGTAGCGTTCGCTAATGACAATAGTGGTTTTTATACATTAAGTGAGAAGGGTTTTGCCACCGCCGTCAACCTGTATTTCTATAGCAGAAAATAAGGGCAGTTTTCGATTTACCGGTAAGGCAAAAAAATTATCAACATTCTTTCTTATTACTGCAACCTTTTATATATTGTCAACCACAGTAATTATTCCACACTGCCATATCGTTTATGAGGAAGGTTAGTCTTACGTTCGCTCCGTTGTTTTTTATGTTGTATAGTACCGCCCAAACTTCTATTTTGCCTCAACAGGCAGTATGGATCAGGGAACTTGCCGAAAAAAAACATATAGAGCCAAAAAAAATTGATGATGTCTTTTCTTCTTCTGTGTTTGACAGGTATCTGCTCATGCTGGATCCTGAAAAAGTTTATTTTACCAGCGATGACATAAAGTCGCTTGAAAAATACAGGTTTTCTATAGATGATGAATTCAATACTTCCAGGTTGTCTTTTTTTACTGCGTCTGTACAATTGTACAAACAGAAGTTGGAGCAGGTCATTTCTGTTATTACCGCTCATTGCTCCAAACAGTTTGATTTTAGCCTGTCTGAATTTTATGACTATAGTTCAGACACGGCAAGGGCCTTAAATGAAAAGGAACTGAATACAAAATGGTACTATATTCTTAAGACCGATGTGTTAGGGGTTTTGGCCAATACAGCCGGGGTGCAGTTCAGTACAAAAAATACCATTAACAAGGCAGAGATCTTCACAAAGGAGCCCGAAATAAGAAAGAAAGTAAAGACCCGGTATCTGACCCAGATACAACATTTGCTGCATTCCGAGGCAGAATTTCAACAGGAAGTGAGCGCCCAATATCTGAACAGTTTTTTAGAATGTCTTGACCCGCATTCCGTTTTTTTTGATAATACGGGCCGGCAAAATTTTGAATCACAATTAAATACGGAAGCCTTCCTTTTTGGGTTTTCATTGGCTGATAATGACAAAGGAGAAGTAGTTATAGTGCAACTGCTACCCGGCGGGCCGGCATGGATGAGCGGTGTATTAAATAAAGGCGACGTTTTGCAAAGCATGAAATGGAGCGGCAAAGATGCGGTTGATTTAACAGGGATGGAGGCCGCGGAGGTTAATACGTTGTTACATCAATCAAATACAGAGAAGCTGGAGCTAACCATTCGAAAAGGTAACGGCAAAGCAGAAACCATATTGCTGCAAAAAAGAAAGCTGGAGAATGATGAAAATATTGTAAAAAGCTATGTGCTAAGAGGGGACAAAAAAATTGGATATATCACACTCCCCAGTTTTTACACAGAATGGGAAGATGCGTCGGGAAGCAAATGTGCAGGCGATGTTGCTAGGGAAGTAATCAAGCTGAAAAAAGACAGCATAGAGGGATTAATCATGGACCTTCGATTTAATGGCGGAGGCTCTTTGCAGGAAGCTGTTGAGATGGCAGGTATCTTCATTGACGAAGGTGCAGTGGGCCAGCTCCGGACCACGGATCCAAAGGTCGTCGTGATGAAAGACATGAACAGGGGCGTCATTTACAACGGGCCTTTGTTATTGCTGGTGAACGGTCAAAGCGCTTCTGCGTCAGAACTGTTAGCGGCCTGCCTGCAGGATTATAATAGGGCTATAATTGCCGGTAGCAGAACATATGGAAAAGCTACAGGACAGCTCATCCTGCCTGTTCATACAAGCAATGATCAATATGGTTTTGTAAAATTAACCACCTCCAAATTATACAGGGTTAACGGTAACAATATCCAGGGCTATGGGGTAGAGCCGGATATTCTGCTTCCTGATCCGTACGAAAAATTTACGGAGCATGAGGCTGATAACCCTTCTTATTTAAAAAGGGATACAGTTGCTGCGTATAAATATTTTAAACCAATGAAAACATTGCCGAAAGTGCCGTTGAGTACAAGCAGCAGGGAAAGATTGGAAAAGGACCAACGGTTTATTCAGCTGCAATCTTTTCAGCAACTGCTTTCTAAATCCCTGTCGCCGGCAAAACTTCCATTGAAATGGGAGCTGGTTGAAAAAGAGCTCAGGAACAATGCAAAAGAGAACATAGATTTTGAAAAAACGTTTCAAAAACCTTCCGATCTGTACCGGCCATTTAATAACAGCTCCGATGAGAAGTTCTTTCATTTGAACCCTATAGCGCAGGAAGTAAATCAGCAATGGCTTCAAAGAATTGCCAGGGATTTATATATTGAAGAGACCTTCCGGGTTCTGACCGACTTTATTCAACTAAATCAAAACTAAGCAAGCTTCATGCAAAACATTGTAATTAAAAAACCATCATTTTTTTTAAGCCTGCTTTTGCTGGCTGTGACCATTCATGCACAGGATTTTACCAACCCCGGTTCTTATATGTCCTATACAACCGAAAAGATCAGGAATGTAAATCAGTCGTATATGAACTACCTGAGCGCTGTATCTCACGGCAAAAGTGCCCGCAAAGTAGATAAGCTGAGAGAGAAGGTCGTGAATCTTATTTTCGATACAAGAGGTGAGATCAACAGCATGCCTGCTTTTAAAGGAGACCGCACCCTGAAAGAGGCAACAGCCGCTTATTTAAAGACCACTTATATTGTGTTTAATGAAGACTATGCCAAGATTGTAAATATGGAGGAAATTGCAGAACAGTCTTATGATGCCATGGAAGCGTATTTGTTGGCGCAACAAAAAGCCGACGAAAAACTCCAGGAAGCATCAGCGAAACAGGCTCAGGTTTTCAGAGATTTTGGCCAAAAGTTTAATGTGCAGATTGAAGAGCGGAAAGATGAACTGGATATGAAAATGGAAAAAGCAGGCAAGGTTAATGATTACTACAACAAGGTCTATCTTCTTTTTTTTAAAAGTAATAAGCAGGAGGCCTACCTGGTGCAATCTATAAATGCGGCAGACGTAAACAGTACGGAGCAAAACCGGAATGCGTTGTTGAATTATTCTACCATCGGGTTAGAAGGGTTACAAACTGTTGCGGCCTTTGAATCAGATGCCAGTTTAGTAACTGCCTGCAGAAGGGTTTTACATTTCTATAAAGAAGAGGCTGAAAAAAAGATGGAGGTTATTTCGAACTATATATTAGCCGGTGACAATTTTAAAAAGATCAAAAAGAATTTCGATAAAAAGCCCGCTAATCAGAGAACGCAGGCCGACACAGATACCTATAACAAAGCCATCGAAGAGATCAATAAAGCTGGGGCCTTATATAATAAAGTGAACAACGAGATCAACAAAGAAAGGGACGAAATGCTGAACTTATGGAATAGCACCGTTAAGCGGTTTATGGACCTGCACATACCTTATGCCAAATAATAAGCACACAGTGGTTTTGAGGATAAAACTAATTGCCGGAAAGTTGGTAATTCCCCCTTCCCGGCAAAATTATTCAGGATAAACTTGTTTCCGAAGAAATTGCGGTGTTCAACAATTTCGAAATTATACAGTTTTGTTCTGCATTTTTTACACTCTCGTCAAATTTTTCTTTGCTGATACCTGGAACTTTGCCCTTTACAATGAGATGTGATTTGGTGACAGCACCGTTGTCCAAAGTTATCTCGCACCTGGTTTCAAGACTTTCAGGAGTAAAACCTGCTTCGCCTAAAATAAAGCTCAGTTTCATAGTAAAACAACCAGCATGTGCTGCTGCTATCAACTCCTCTGGATTTGTTCCTATACCATCTGCAAAACGGGTATTAAATGAATACTGCGTGTTATTCAGCACACTGCTTTGAGTCGTTAATTGTCCTTTGCCTTCTTTTCCGGAGCCGTTCCAAACGGCAGTTGCATTGCGTACCATAATGTTAATAGTTAAGAATGTTAGGGAAGCAAAGCTAAAGGAAAGAGAGGAATTGGAAATACGAATTGGTATTGAGTGTAAGGTTGAAAGTTTAATGTGTGAGGTAATCGGGGAATTAAGTAAGGAGTAATTGAAGAGGCTACTGTTATAAAAAAAAGCAGTGGTTTTATTTGGAGAGAATACAGCTTTGGACATGCTACTTAAGGCAGAACATTTAGTTGAAAGCGGCGAACAAACGGCAATCTACTTTCTGCAGTTCCCAAATACCTATTACCTATTACCTAATACCTAATACCTTACCTACTCCGGTTATCATGCAGCGTGCGCACTGTCTATAATCTCGTCCATAGAAATACCAAGATGACTTTCATCATAAATGCAATCGCCATCTTTTATTACTAAAACCTGCGGCGATTCGTGGTATACTTTAAACATTTCAGATATCCTGTTTGATAAACCTCTGTAAGCAATAAGATCAAGAAAATAAAAATCAATATCCGAAGGTTGATCTACTTTTTGCAGGCGTTGCAACGCCACGGAGCTAATAGAGCAGCGTGTACTATGTTTAAAAATGACCTGGGGTCTGTTTTGCGATCTGGTAATGATTTGTTTCAACTGCTCTTCATCGGTTAGATGAATCCAATGCATACACAACAAATTTTAAAAATTAAACTTTACTCTTCTCAACAGATGGGCTTTTTACAGAAGCAGTAGAGGGACAGCCGTATCCTCTGCGCGAAGCACAAGAGGCAAAAACCAGGCTGGTTAGAATTAATAGGGTAATGTAAAAAGTTTTGTTTTTCATATAAACTTGTTTGGATTAAAACGGCTTAATTTGCCGGTTATTATGCAAATATAGCCATGAAACCCTTAATTCAAAGCTCCTTGCTTATGCTTATTCGGTCAATTGGCCCATTCTGCAGTCAGTCACATTACTCCCATTTTGTTTCAAAAAACATTTAATCCAAAAATGAAGATCCATTTTACTTCTATAGGTGGCAGTGTAATGCACCAACTTGCCATTGCTTTAAAGCGAAAAGGATACCAGATTACGGGTAGTGATGATGAAATTTTTGAACCGGCCAGGAGCAACCTGGCTAAAGAAGGGATTCTCCCGGAATCTATCGGCTGGGTACCTCAAAAGATCGACGAGTCGCTTGATGCTGTGATCTTAGGAATGCATGCAAAAGGGGATAACCCTGAGCTTTTGAAAGCAAAAGAGCTGGGGCTTCCGATATATTCTTTCCCCGAATATATTTACCAGGAAAGCAGGAATAAGACACGAATTGTGGTTGGTGGTAGTCACGGGAAAACTACAACAACGTCCATGATTATGCATGTGCTTAGGGAGACACGAAAAGATTTTGACTACCTGGTAGGAGCAAGGCTGCAAGGATTTGAGCAATCTGTTAAAGTAACCGACGCACCTCTTATTGTTTGCGAAGGTGATGAATACCCGGCCAGTATTGTAGAAAAACGGCCCAAGTTTCATTTTCTTTTTCCACACATTGCCATTATAACCGGTATTGCCTGGGATCACATCAATGTATTCCCCACATTCGAAAATTACCTGGAGCAATTCGTAGTATTTATTGATAAGATTGAAGAAGGCGGCCATCTGATCTATAATGATACGGATGCCACCTTAAAGGAACTG
>Ga0126304_10000322_pt1 | contig 18441 bp, 16 predicted proteins | sample Plot25_FD_92538 | JGI IMG/M metagenome (GOLD analysis project Ga0126304, IMG submission 92538) | Serpentine soil microbial communities from UC McLaughlin Reserve, CA, USA - Plot25 | ecosystem: Environmental > Terrestrial > Soil > Grasslands | place: USA: UC McLaughlin Reserve, Lake County... | reverse complement strand
GGAGGCGATGTTCCTGTTGCTGAGGCCCTTGGCGACCAGGGCGGCGATCTCGCCCTCGCGGGGAGTGAGCGCCGCCGAGGAACGCTTCTCCGCCGAGCTGGGAACGGCAGGCCTCTTCTCCTCCAGGGCCAGTGAGATCAGCTCTTCGGCACTCATCCCCGTTCCGTCCCGGTAGACGCGGTCGAACTCGCGGTCCCCGAGGGCCGACCGGGCGTCGGCGACGCAGGAGTCGTGATACGAGCCAACATGCGGGTTGAGGGTGGCCGGGATCCCCTCCCACAGGGTTTGTACACCCCCGAGGAGTCGCGCAGCCCGCTCTGCTCGACCCGTCGAGGCGCCGATCCAAGCAAAGCCCTCGATCGCGAGAGCCATACCAACCTTGTTGTCGACGGCGTGGCTGAGACGAAGCGTCTCGGCCAAGACGCTGTCGGCGCGATCCCGGTCGCCCATGTGCCAGGCCTCCAGGCCCTGGCCCTCCAACATCCAGGTCAGGAAGTACCGATCACCGGCCTCGCGACACAGATCGATAGCCCGCCCGAACACATCGAACGCTCGGACGTGGTCACCCCGCAGTGACCAGACGGCCCCCAGCGCACCTAGCGCGTTCACAGCCCACCGCCGGTCGGGCAACCCCTTCTGAAGCTCGAGGCATCGCCCGAGCAGTTGTTCGGCCCGGTCAAGCTCCCCCGTCCCTAAGAGGGCCCCGCCCAGCGCAACCGAGGCCAAGCTCGAGGTCGCCTCGTCGCCGAGATCGGCCGCCGCCCGCTCGCACTCCACGAAGAGTTCCATCCCCCCGCCGACGTCTCCCTCCAGCTGCGCCAGCCATCCGTCGATCCCGAGAGCCATCGCTCGCGCCCTCGTGGGCCGTGGGCTTGCTTGGAGAAGCGCATCCAACAAGCGGCGGCCCTCCCTGATGTTTCCTCTCGTCAACCAGTAGTAGACGAGGTTCGCCGCCATCGTGAGGCCCTGTTCCGCCTCGCCGGGCTCGGCCAGGCAGAGACGGATCGCTTCTCGCAGGTTGCTGAGCTCGAGATGCGCCCGGTCCCACCATTCCACCTGACGCGGACCCCAGCTGTGCTCGAACACTCCTGCCGCCAGATCGGCGTACCAGCCTCGGTGCTGGCTGCTGATGCGGGCCTCCTCGCCCGATTCGCGCAGGCGCTCCCGGCCGTATTCCCTGATCGTCTCCAGCATCCGGTACCGCGAAGTCGGCCCGTGTAGCTCCCTCTTCAGGATGGACTTGTCGACCAGACTGGCCACCAGATCCGCCGCCCCAACGGGTAGGCCGTCGCCGCCGCAGATCGCTTCAGCGGCCTCAAGATCGAAGCTGCCGGCGAAGATCGACAGTCGCCGCCACGCGACTTGTTCCTCGATCGACAGCAAGCCGAAGCTCCAATCGATCGCCGCCCTCAGGCTTTGATGACGCGCACACCCCGCACGGCTACCGGACGAGAGGAGCCGGAACCGCCGATCCATCTGCTCCAGGATCTGACCGACGGTGAAGGCCCGCAGCCGAACTGCGGCCAGCTCGAGCGCCAGAGGCAGGCCGTCCAGACGACGGCACAGTGTGCACACGTCTGCGCTGTTCGACGGGGTGAGTTCGAACTGCGACCAGGCGGCGCGGGTTCGCTCGATGAACAGGCACACGGCGTCGTACTTGAGGAGCGCTTCCGCCGGAGGGAATCGATCGTCCTCAGGAAGTGGCAAGGGTGGCACCTGCATGACGGTCTCTCCGCCGATACCCAGGGCTTCCCGGCTGGTGGAAAGGATCTTCAGCCCAGGGCATATCCGCAGAAGCGCATCGGCAAGCACCGCACAGGCATCGAGGAGGTGCTCGCAGTTGTCGAGGATCAGGAACAGGCGCTTAGTCGCCAGGAAGTCCGCCAACGTGCCCACCAGCCACCGCGTGGACACATCCCGAAGCCCCAGGGCGCTGGCCACCGTCTCAGCGAGGAGGGCGGGATCACGCAGGTCGCCGAGCTCAGCCACGCACACGCCGTCGGGGAATGCCCGTCTGAGATCGGCCGCCGCCCGAAGAGCGAGGCGAGTCTTGCCTACGCCGGCTGGGCCGACAAGTGTGAGCAGGGGCGTGGACGACAATGCCGCCTTGACCTCACGGAGCTCTCGCCGGCGCCCCACGAAGCTCGTGAGTTCACGTGGGAGGCCCTCCGCACGAGGCGAAGCGGTGGATCGCGCCACTCAGGGGAGCGTAGGCACGGACCCTGGAGCCGTCAAAGTGTCGCGTTGACTCATCGAAGATGCCCGCGTAGGGGGAGTCGCTGACTCATCCTGCGGCGATGATGTTCGGGGGCGCGTGCAGTCGGCTTCAGCGGTGGTGGCGCGCGCTCGGACACCGGGCCGGCCCATGGGTGGTCGGAGGTGATCGGCCAGGTGCCGTCGGCCGCGCAGGCCGCATCGGCCTTGATCAGCAACGGGAAGACGTCGCCGACGGTCTTCAAACCAGGAGCGGCGTGACGACGTCACGGTTGAGTACGAGGCTGGGACCACCGGCACCAGATCGGTGATATCCCGATGACGGTGATCTCCAACGACTACTACAGCACTGAGGAGCAGCGCACCAACGTGCAGGGTCAGAAGGGCTGGCTGGTGCTGAGCCCGCAGGCCCGCCAAGTCGTCGTGACCGGCGGACGGGACCTACCGGTGAACGAGCCTGACCTCGTCCTTGAGGAGGTTCTCCGGCTGTTCAAGGCGGCCCGCACCGGCTGATCACCGCCGCTGGAGGCGCGGGCCACACGTCCGGCGCATCAAATCATCCGCAGGTGCGCTCGGTCGTCGGTCCGGTTGCGGCAACCGGCATCCTTGGAGCAGGGGTCTGCGTAGTGCTGGATCTGTTCGTCCGTCGTTTCCGGATCCCGCACGAAGGGCCCGGACGGGTTGACGCCGATCATCACCGAGCGGTGGATGCTCTCCGGGTACCGCCAGGAGTAGATCATCGTGTGCAGGAGGAATACGCCGTCGTCCTGGCCCGGCGCGTCGACGCCGCCAATCGGATGGCTTCCGGTGTGGCACCTGTAGCGATGGCGAGCTCGTCATCGGGCCCCGACCTCGCGCCCGTCCCCGTCGGCCACGGAAAGCCGCCGCGCGTCGACTTCGACGTCGTTCGCTGTGGTGTTGAGGAGCAGCCGCACGCCTGCGGCCTCGAGGTCGGCCATGCTGCGGTGCGCAAGCATGCGCCAGTCGCGGACGTCTCCTGAGACTAGGAACTGGATACCGCATATCGAGAAGGTTGGGATACTCGTCGGCCGCCACGAGCGAAGTGCGCGAACAGCCCGCTCTTCGACATCCGTCAGCTCGGCGAGAGTCCCGATCGTCACCCCCGGTAACCCGACCTCGCTCGCCGTGCGCGCAGCCTGCTCGAGAACCACGTGTGTCGAGTGACCTCGCCGTTGCCCCTAGATTAGAAATGGCACGACCGTTCGTTCCTGTCCAGCCGGTACTCTGACTGTCCGGCTTGGGGAAGAACGAAACGACGCGAAGGCCTTCCTTACGGTGATAGACGTGGGCGGGCACCGTCCGCTGGTGAGCCGAGTGGTGCTCGGCGTGCTCGTGGTCGGGGTGGTGGTTGTTGTGGTTGTCGGGCTGTTCTGGACCGTGCAGCGCTCACTGATCTACCTGCCGCAGGGTTCGCCTGACCGGCCCGCAGCCGATGTTGTCGCGGGCGCTGAGGACATCACCCTCACGACGGCGGATGGCCTTGAGATAGCCGCCTGGTACGTACCGGCCCGGGAGGGGCGCCCCACGGTGCTGGTGGCCAACGGCAACGCGGGGCACCGCGGGTTGCGCGCCCCTCTGGCCGCCGCCCTGGCCCGGCACGGCCTGGGGGTCCTGCTGTTCGACTACCGCGGATACGCTGGCAACCCGGGCAGTCCCAGTGAGGACGGGCTGGCCGAGGACGCGCGTGCAGCGAGGACGTTCCTTGTCGAGGAGGCCAGCGTCCGACCCGAGGCGTTGATCTACTACGGCGAGAGCCTGGGCGCTGGGGTCGTTATGCGCCTCGCGGGGGAGCATCCACCGGCCGGCCTCGTTCTACGGTCACCGTTTACTTCCCTGGCCGACGTGGGCCAGGTGCACTACCCGTTCCTCCCGGTCCGCGCGCTGCTGCGGGACCGCTACCCCGTGCTCGAGGCGGTGTCCCGGATCGACGTGCCGACGGTAGTCGTGCTCGGCACGTCCGACAGCATCGTGCCGCCGGAGCAAAGCCGCGCCGTCGCGGAGGCGGCGCCAGGGCTGCAGCGGCTGGTCGAGGTCGCCGGTGCCGACCACAACGACCTCGCCCTGCTCAACGGCAGGCAACTCGTCGAGGCAGTTGTCGACCTTGCCGACGAGGCTCGTCCCTGACAGCCCGACGAAATCTGGGTGCGTTCCATCGGTGTATCTCAAACGTGAGACGGCTGCCGCCTTCGATCAATCGGTCGGGATGGCAGGCGCCACATCGGCGTGCCCGAAGTCCTCCCACTTGAAGACCAGGTTGACCCCGAGTTGGGTGGAGTTTCCGGCTCTACGTCCTGTTCTTCATGGAGGTGGACGGCGGCGGGTGCATCTGGCCGGGATCACCGCCCACCCCACCGGCGGGTGGGTCATCCAGGCCGGGAGGAACATGATGATGGGCCTCGGCGACCCGGGACCGCTTCCGCTTCCTGGTCTGGGACCGGGACGTGAAGTTCACGGCTTGCTTCGACGCGGTGTTTGCCGGCGTCGGGGTGGAGGTCCTGAAGATCCCGCCGCGCTCGCCTCGCGAACGCGTTCGCCGAGCGGTGGGTGCGCACCGTACGGACCGAGTGCCTGGACCGGCTGCTGATCTGGAACAATCGGCACCTGCACCGCGCGCTCACCGCCTACTTGGCGCACTACAACCGGGCCGTCCGCATCGAGGTCTGGGCCTCGACCTGCCGGTACCAGTGTCTGGCACGTGGGTGGTCCGCCGACGTGGCGGCATGATCGTCGGGGTTGATGGGCCGCCGCAGCCCTCTCCAAACGCCGGGGAGGACATCTGAACCAAACATTGTCGCGAAAGACGCCCAGGCGCGAACCACTAGTGCTGACCCTGTGTCGTGCGGTCGGGCGTGACATCATTCGTGACGCGAAATGGAGTAAACCATGGGGTTGCAGGCGCCTGGAGGGGCCGGCAGCATAACCATAGTCGCTGGTAGGGGCCAGATGAGACGGATGGCACCTCCTTAAAATCCGCTCAGTGTGCGTTCGAGTCGCACCGGGGGCCCGCCCTGCCCGGTGAGCTCCTTGCGCAGCCGCACCACCAGGTCGACTACCGGCGGCGGGGTCGCTTGGGAGCAGGTCTTCGGACGCCTTGAGCGGAGCTCGAAGGCCGCCTCGCCCTCGAGTCGGTAGCGGGCCATCAGCCGGCTGATCCAGCCCTGGCAGACGCCGAAGCTGCGGGCAACCTCGGACTGGGACTGGCCGGGCCAGAACTGATTCACAACAGGCCATCGGTCAGCTCTGGGCGTACCGACATGCTCCGACCACGCGGGGCACGGTTGTGGCGGCCGTGGGTTGGCGGTGCTCTGGGGCCGACAGTCCCTGGGACGCCGCTGTGGGCTGATGCCGTCGCGGCTGCTGGGACGGATCTGTTGCATTGAGCGAGGCCAGGCGATTACCGGACCGCCCGCGGGCAGCGCACCCAACGTCAACAACTTCATCCGAACCGACGCGTCCGGCTTCCCTGTCGGCAATGCCATCGCGACTCCGCACTCGCTGCTGCTCGGCTTCGGGTTGGATGGCGTCTCGACAGAGGCCGAACGCAACGCAGTGATGGAGCGGGCCCTCGGCCCACCTAAGCTGCGGGGCGGTGGACCGAGAAGTCGTGCCAGCGGACGTCCATCGGCTCGTGAACGGGAAACGTCCAGGCCTGCAGGGCGCCCAGCACTACCGCCAGCGACGTGAACCCGTCGGTGCGGGCGTGCAGCCCGTCCGCCACCAGGGCGGCCGACCCGATCTCCCGGCCCACCCGAATCCGATAGACGGCGACCAGCTCGTTGCCGGCAAACCCGACCAGCCCGGCGGCCACCACGACCCACGCGTGCGTCAACGGTTGCGGGTCGGCCAGCCGGCGCAGCGACTCCCACCCCGCGAGCACCGCCGACAAGGCGATCACGGCGACGATGAACACGCCCGCCAGATCCTCGGCACGGCCATACCCATAGGTGTAGCGGCGCGACGGGCGACGTGACCCGAGCGCGAACGCCACCCACAGCGGCACCGCGGTCAGCGCGTCGGAGAAGTTGTGGATCGTGTCCGCCAGCAGCGCGACCGAACCGGTGAGCCAGACGATCACCGCCTGCACCGCGGCGGTCAGGCCCAGCGCGACCAGGCTGATCTTGACCGTGCGGATGCCCTGCCCGCTGGTCTCCAAAGCGGAGTCGACCGAGTCCGACGCGTTATGGCTGTGCGGACGGAACAGTTCGCCCGCCCAAGCAAGCAACCCAGACGAACGTCCGTGCCCGGAGCCGTGCTCGTGGTTGTGTCCGTGTCCGTGGTCGTGCGGTGCGTCGGTCACGACGACTCCCTGTCCCCGGAAGCGCGGGGCTCATGCCGCGCTGCCCATGGATTTCAGCCACAATGCGCGGAACTGCTGCAGCGCACCAATCTGGACGGTCGAACGCTGGGGCTGGTTCCGTACGCGCGCAACGCATCCACTTCGCAACGAGTCAGAAGGGTACGGGCAGAAACGGCTGGCGCCGTCGGTGGTCCGGATCCAGACCACCGCCGAGGGCAGCCGCCGACGCGCTTGCGGAGGCGGCGGTGTCGCTGCACCGCCGCCTCCACCACCAATTGCTCCGGCGGAGCGTGTTACGCGACCGCTCTCATCGGGTCCGCCGTCGAAATCTCCGGTGCTGGCATCGGCCGGTCTTGCGCCGGTGTTCGGAATGCGAACCAGAAGATCCCGTGGGCGGCGGCGTCGCTCATGTCGTCGAGCACGTCAAGGTTGACCCGTTCGATGACGTCTCCCGGGGAGTTGATGAGGTCGTCGTACGGTTCGCCGGCGGTGCCGCCGTACGCGGCCGCTTGTGCCTCGGTCTTGATGCCGGTGGCACCGCTGAACAGCCCGCCCGCGGGCACGCCCGCATCGAGGAACGAGCCGTGGTCGGAGCCGGCGGGGACCAGCGGCGACGGGTCGTGCGGCAGACCGACCGAGTCGAAGTAGTCGTTGAAGACCTCGGTCGCCTCCGCCGACGCGGCCGGGGTCCCGTCGTCCGGCTGCGGGGTGAAGACGAACGGGTAGCCGTTGATCGACGCGATCACGTCGAAGTTGAGGTACATCTTGATCTTGTCGAGCTCGGACTGGGTGAGCGTGCTCACGTAATGCGCGGACCCGAGCAGGCCGAGCTCTTCGGCTCCCCAGAACGCGAAGCGCAGCTTGTTGGGCGGCTCGATCCCCAGTTCGGCCATCTGGATGGCGGTCTCCAGGATCGCCGCCGTGCCGCTCGCGTTGTCGTTCATGCCCGGCGAGTCGATCACGGAGTCCAGGTGGGCGCCCGCCATCATGACGCTTCGCGGGTTGCCCTCGGGAGTCTCGGCGAGCACGTTGTAGGTCTCGCGGGTCTCCGAGATGGTGTCGGTGAACACTCGGACGATGGTCTCCCCGGCCTGGGTGTTGGCGTAGAGCTCTGCCCCGACCGCGAACGACGTGCCGACGACCGGGATGGTTATGCCGGGCGTGACCAGGGTGCCGGCGAGCAGCCCGTCGCGGCCGGGCTGGCCCTCATTGAAGATGATCACCGCGCTGGCGCCTGCTGCCTCGGCGTTCGTCGCCTTTATGAAGAACGTGCACGTCCCCCGCTGGATCAAAGCGACGTTCCCCGGCGTGAATCCGGCGAAGTCACTGGCCTCGCAGCCGCTTGTCGACGTGTTGGCCGCCGCCCCGGGTGGGATCGTGACGTCCACCGCCTGCAGCGCCGCGGTCGCGTCACCGGAACCCGACTGGGTCATCGTCAGGAAGTCGGTGCCGTTGACGAAGTCCTTCGGGTCGGGCGATATCCGCTGCAGCTCGGACGGGCTCAGCTCATCGAAGAACGCGAAATCGAACGGCTGGATGGTGATCTCGTAGCCCAGCGGCTCGAGCAGCCCGACCACATAGTCCACCGAGGCCTGATACCCCGGCGTGCCGGAGGCCCGCTCACCGTCGTTGGCGGTGGCGATGTCGTTGAGCGCTTCCATGTGCCCAAAGACCGCGTCGACAGTGACGGCATCGCGCAAGGCCGAACTGTCCGGGTCCGGTTGCGCATTGACGGCCGGGACGGTTGTTCCGACCACAGCCACCGCGACCGCGCCGACGATTGAGGCGCGGGTCAGGAGGTGTCTTCTCATCGTTGGGTTCCTCCAAATCTGATGACGATGACGGCCCTCACCGATCAGGGCTTATACCCTTCGACTTGTTGAGGTGCGTATGCGACGGCTGGCCACGCGGTAGGCGGTATAGCCTCCCCAGCCGCTGCCGCCCCAAGGGCGCTCGGCGGTCCACCGGACCTGCTGGATCGTCGCATGGCGTCGCCCCCTTGGCCTACCACTCTGGATTGCACCCGTCAAGGCTGTCGAGCGCGAGCAGAGCAGCGCGACGACGGGTACGCCCCGGAATCTGTCAGCCCGTCCAGGACTGCGCGGTCGGACAATCCACGAGGCGACGACCGCTCTGTTCGAACTCCCACTTGGCGAGCCAGCGCAGGATCAGGTCGTCCCACTCGCCGAGCTCCACGCCTGCGGCTGTGCTGGCGGCGTCACATGGCTTCGGCGTTGACCCGCCGAGACCATCGAGGTCTACGTCCGCCCCGGGGGAATGTGCGGGTCTAACAGCAAGGCCCAGCGGATAGCCGCAGCAAAGACGGCAACCACATGAACCCTCTACGGCGAGAGCAGCGGACGTGGCATGGTTCGTGGCATGAAATGACGTCAACCACGGCTGGCAGGTGGGGGTGGTGAGGGATGCGGTGTGAGCATAGTCGCAGGTAGAGACCATAGTCGCCGCTATGCTGCGGCCTTAAAATCCGCCCAGTGTGGGTTCGATCCCCACCGGGGGCACCTCACCGTTTGTGTGCGCTCGGTTGATCCTCATCCAACCCCGGCTCACGCTGGGCCGACACCCGGCGATGCCGCGCCCAACCGTCAGGGATCACCAGCCGTATCCGGCTCTGTAGGTCACGTCCGCCAGAACAGTCTGACCCGCCGTGTTCGGGTGGAAGTAGTCCCACTTGCTGACCTGACTGAGTGTGAACGGATAGGAGAAGACCGCGTTGCCGTCGAAGAGGCATTGCCTGTACTCGCTGCACACTTCGGCCAGGACCGCGTTGAAATCGATCACTCGCTGCTGTACGCGATCCCGCCGGTCGACGTCCGCTGCTGCGGTCGAGAGAGGGTTCGCGAGCATCGACTGACATATGTTGCCCAGGTCCCATGCAGTGCGGGCCGCCCACGAATTCTTGCCGACGTACCAGAGCCGCTTGATGTCCGGGATGCTCGCCACAAAGATGCTGGCGCGCGGTAGGCCGGTGTCCAACGTGGTCATCGCCGTCCGTAGGCGAGACTCGAACGCGTCAACGGTGGTCATCGTCGACTCGGCCGAGGTGCAGGCGTCGTTGGCGCCGATGAGGATGGTCACGTACTCGACGTTCTGCGACACGGCAAGCTGAGCCTGGCGATTCAGATCGGAAACCCTGGCACCGCTCCTCGCATCGTTGTGAGCATGGCCGCTCATCGCCGGATTGGCGGCAACGATGCGCAGGTAGTGACTGTTGACCGGGCCATAGCTACCTGTCGACCACGAGCGGCTGACGCAGTCCAGATACCAGCCGCAGGCGTTGAACCCGCGGGTCATCGAGTCGCCCAGCGATGCCATCGAATCAGGAACGGGGTTAGCCGTCGCAGTTACCGGCACTGTCACCGCTGTCACCGCGGCCATGAGGAAGGCAAGGAAACCGGTCAGCAGCGACTTGAAGGCGTGTCGGGGAGTCATGTATTGCCTCCTTCAGAATGACGAAGGTGGCCTTACCCCCAAGGCATGGCCGCAAAACCGGTCCAGGTGTGGACCACGGCGTTGGGTTCAGCGGCGAAGCCTTGGGCCGCGCGAGCGCGAGGCCACGTCGACGTACACGTCGACCTGGCCCGGAATGAGAAGACTAGGGTCTTCACTCTGAGTCGGTCAGCTGACGCATTGGAAGAGGACGCGATGCAGGCCTCCGCCGCACCGGGGGAGAAGCGGGGAACGTTCGATGTCGCCGACTTCGCCGACGAGCTCGCGGCCGCCGGCGCGAACCGAGAGATCGGCACCTCGCTGTTGTTCGAGAACGACCACGTCCGGGTGTTCGAGGTACGGCTGGAGCCGGGCGAGCGCGGGCCTTTCCACGTGCACGACTGCACCTACTTCTGGACGGTCGTCGAGCCCGGCCGCGGCTTACAGCGGTTCGCGGACGGCACCTACGTGGTCCGTGACTACGCGCTCGGTGACACGACGTACCTGGTGCACTCGGAAGACGACGCGCTCGTGCACGACCTGGAGAACGTCGGCAGCTCGACGCTTCGCTTCGTCACCGTCGAACTGAAGCACTGACGCTCGTGCCGTCCGAAGGGCCGCGTGTCGCCGTCATCGGGGGCTCGCTCGGCGGCTTGATCACCGCATTGCAGCTCGGCGACGTGGGCTGCGACGTCCAGGTCTTCGAGCGCTCGACCGTGCCGCTCGAGGGTCGCGGCGCCGGGATCGTGCTACATCCGGTGACGATCCGCTATTTCGAGGAGCACGGTCTGCTCGACCTCGGTCGCGTCAGCTCCTCGGCGCGGATCCTGCGCTACCTGACCCGGGCGGGCGATGTCCTGCTCGAGGAGCCGATCGTCTACCGCTTCACGTCCTACGCCACCCTGTACGCGGCTCTTGTCGACTTCATCGAACCGGAGCGCTACCACCTCGGCAAGGACCTGGCCGGGTTCGACCATGTCGGCGAGGAGGTGGTGGCACGGTTCGCCGACGGTGACGCCTACTCCTGCGACCTGCTCGTGGGCGCGGACGGGATCCGTTCGACCATACGGAGCCTGCTGTTCCCAGATCTCCGGCCCTCCTACGCCGGCTACGTCGGGTGGCGCGGGACGCTCCCGGAGGACCGGCTTCCCGCTCGTCCTCGGAAGGAGCTCCGCGACGTGCTCACATACCACGTCGGCGAGCGGACGCACGTGCTCTCCTACGAGATCCCCGCCACCGAGGGCGGGGGCCGCTCGATGAACTGGGTCTGGTACCGCAACCTGCCCGACGGTGGGCCGTTGGAGGCGCTCCTCGAAGATCGCTCCGGGCTGAGTCATGACCTCTCGTTGCCTCCCGGCGCGGTCGGGGACGACCACATCGAGGAGCTGCGAGAAGCCGCGGGCGACCTGCCTCCCGCTTTCACGGAGCTCGTGCGCGCGACCCCTTCGCCCTTTGTCCAGGTGATCGTCGATCTTGAAGTGCCGGAGATGGTGCGAGACCGCGTATGCCTGGTGGGTGACGCCGCATTCGCACTGCGGCCCCACATCGCCGCGGGCACAGCGAAAGCTGCCGCCGATGCCCGGGCGTTGGCGGAAGAGATCGATAAGGCGGGCGGCGCCGTGCCGGCGGCCCTCCGGGCATGGGAGCCAGGGCAGCTGGCGCTCGGCCGGGCAACCACGGCCCGGGCGCGCGAGGTGGGGGAGCAAGCCCAGATCATGTGTACGTTCCGCCCTGGCGATCCGGCGGTCGCCTTCGGCCTGTACGCGCCGAAAGACGGGAACTTCCCGGTGCAAGGCTAGACCGCCCGAGGCAAAGTTGTACATAATGTCGCATACATGGCTGGGCAACCCACCTTCCGGACGCCCATGACCGGCAGGGACAGGGCCGATGACCAGGGGGAATGGGATGGCGGACCGGAACAGCGGCGGCGTGGTGATCGACGTTCACGCCCATGTGATGACGCCGGAGGCGGAGGAAATCGCTGCCCCGCTATTCACCCCCGAAAGGGACCCGTTCATCGCCTATTCCGGCCCGGTGAGCGACGCCTACAACAGGATGCACTTCGCGGAGATCCTGCCGAACCTCACACAACCGTCGCAGCGGCTCCGGGACATGGACCGGATGGGTGTGGACATCCAGGCGATCTCCGTGGTGCCACCACAGTACTTCTACTGGGCCGAGCCGGACGTCGGCGCGCGACTGTCCGGGATGGTGAACGACCGGTTGTTCGAGATCGTCCAGGGCCATCCGGATCGGTTCGTCGGTCTTGGCACGGTTCCCCTGCAAGACATCGATCTCGCGCTGGGTGAGCTCGAACGAGTCGTGGGTGAACTCCGGTTCTCCGGCCTGGAGATCTGCACCAACGTGAACGGGATCGATTTCGACCACCCTCGGTTCGTTCCCTTCTTCGAGAAGGTCGTCGAGCATGATCTGCTCCTCGTCGTCCACCCGAACGGCTTCACACACGGCGAGCGGCTCGCCAACTACTACCTGATCAACACCCTGGGCATGCCGATGGACTCGACCGTGTTCATTGCACGGATGATCTTCGGCGGGGTCATGGAACGCTTTCCAGACCTCAAGGTCTGCGTGACCCACGGTGGCGGATATCTGCCGTTCTACGCGGCGCGCTTCGACCACGCGTACGAGGCCCGGGACGACTGTCGCGAGCACATCACCCGGGAGCCCAGCTCCTACCTCGCGCAGATGTACTTCGACACGATGGTGTTCGATCCCACGATGATCGCCACGCTGGTGAAGCGATGGGGCGCCGACCACGTGCTCCTGGGCACCGACTATCCGTACGACATGGGGGAGGCGGATCCGCTCGGCTTGCTGGCGAAGGTCGAGGATCTCGCAGACAGGGAACGAACCTTGATCGCGGGCGGCAACGCCGCGAGACTGCTCGGCCTCGAGCCCTGAGACGATTCGAGCAGCTACGGGTCAGTTCAGGCGACCGGTGTCACCGCCGTACCAGTCCACACCTTCGGGCGCCACTCGCACAGTCACCGTCCGCAGGTGCGTGAAGTCGTGGAAGGACTCCCATCCGCCCTCCCGTCCACTGCCGCTGTCCCGAACCCCGCCCCACGGAGCCGCGGGGTCCAGCCGGTGATGGTCGTTCACCCACACCAACCCGTGCGACGAACGCCCGGCGACCCGGTGCGCCCGCGCGACGTCGCGGGTCCAGATCGAGGACCCGAGGCCGTACGGGGAGTCGTTGGCCATGCGCACCGCGTCGTCCTCGTCGTCGAACGGGACGACGGTGGCGACCGGACCGAAGATCTCCTCCCTGGCGCAGCGGCTCTCGTTGGTGAGGCCCACGATCACGGTGGGCTCGACGAAGAACCCGCCCTCGAGCCCGGCGATCTCGGGAACACCCCCACCGGCCGCGATCGTCCCGCCCTCCTCGCCGCCGAGCTCCATGTAACCCAACACGCGCTCTCGCGCCGCGTGCGAGATCAGCGGACCGAGCTGTGTGTCGGGGTCGAACGGGTCACCTATCCGGATCGACCGCGCGATCGCCGCCAGAGCATTGACGAAGTCGTCGTGTATCGAGCGCTGTACCAGCAGCCGGCTGCCGCAGATGCACGTCTGACCGGCCGCGATGAACGCCCCGAAGGCGACCCCCTTCGCGGCTTCCTCGATGTCGACGTCGTCGAACACCATCACCGGCGTCTTCCCGCCGAGCTCGACGGTGACCTTGGCGAAGCGCTCGGCCGCCGCGCGGGAAACCGCCCGCCCGGCCGCCGTGCCACCGGTGAACGTGATCTTGCCGACGTCCGGGTGGGCGGAGAGGCGGCCGCCCGCGACGGCACCGATGCCGGGAGCGACGTTCAGCACGCCGGCGGGGATGCCTGAATCCAGAGCAATCCGGCCGAACATCAGGCTGGTGAGCGGAGTGAGCTCGGAGGGCTTGAGGACGACGCTGTTCCCCGTGGCGAGCGCGGGCGCCAGGCCCTTCGAGCCGATCATCATCGGGTGGTTGAACGAACTGAGGATCCCCACGACCCCGATCGGGAACCGCGACGTATATGTGTGGTACGGCCCTGGCATCGGGATCACGTCCGTGCGGTCGGCCATCAGCAGCGCGGCGTTGTACCGGTACCACTCGGGCAGCCGGCCGAGCTGTGCCCGGGTCTCGGCGATCGGCCTTCCGTTGCAGAGCGTCTCGATCTGGTAGAGATCGTCGATCCGTGCTTCAACCGCGTCTGCGAAGGTGTTCAGGGCGCGCGCTCTTGCGGCGGGCACCATCTGGCTCCAGGTTCCGTCCTCGAAGGCCCGACGGCCGGCGGCGACGGCGGCGTCGATGTCCGCAGCGCCAGCCGCGGCAACGTCGCAAACCTGGTGGCCAGTGGAGGGATCGGTCACCGGCAGGCGCTTGCCGTCCGCGGCGTGCCTCCACGTGCCGCCGATCAGCAGCTCGCGGGGCACGTCGATCCTGGCAATGACCTGCGTGCCGCGGCTTTCCGCAGCCACTCGTTCCTGTTCTATCGCCATCGTCAGCTCGCGATCTCCGCTGCCCGAGCGGCGTCGACCTCTTCCTGCATCGTCTCGAACTGGCGCAGGAGCTCGGCCTGCGCCATGGCGACGTCGGTGTCGGAGGCGCGCCGTGGGTGCGGGAGATCGATGGGGACGTCGGCGTAAAGGCGGCCGCCCGGCGCCAGCATCAGCACCCGGTTCGACAACTGGACCGCTTCGGTGATGTCGTGGGTCACGAAGAGCACGGTCTTCTTTTTCTGAGCCCAGATCTCCTGGAGCTGTTCGCGCAGCCCTCGAGCCGTGATCGCGTCGAGATGGCTGAACGGCTCGTCCATCAACAGGAGGTCCGGCTCGACGGAGAAGGCCCGCGCGATGCCGACCCGTTGCTGCATGCCTCCGGAGAGCTGCGAAGGGAACTGATCCGCCGCGTTCGGCAGACCCACCATCCGTAGATAGGTAATTGCCCGGTCCCGGGCCTCGGCGGGGCTCCCTTCGATCACGTAGAGCATGTTCTGCATGACGGTCCGCCACGGCAGCAGCCGCGGCTCCTGGAAAACATAGCCGAGCCGAGCCGGCCGCTCGCCCTCGGAGACCGAGACACTGCCGCCCGTGGGCTCCTCGATCCGGGACAGGATGTTCAGCAGTGTGCTCTTGCCGCACCCGGAGGGACCGACGACCGTGACGAAGACATGACCGCCGATCTCGAAGCTCAAGTCCTCGATCGCCGTGGTGGACCGCGATCGGCGCTCGATCGCCGGGAAGGTCTTGCTCAGATGCTTCACCTGCAGGGTGGCCACTCGGTTCCCTCCTCTCGCCTCGATCTTTCCCTACGCGCCCCGGACCCCAACGTCGATCTCCTCCGCCTGGCGCTCGGTGACGGTCAGCTGTGCGTCGCGCCAGCGGAAGGCCCGGCGTTGGAGCCGGACAAGCACCAGGCGGTCCAACAGCACGATGAACCCGATGAACAAGATCACCCACCCGACGAACCCCCGGTACCGGTTCGCGTCGTACCAGTACCGGCTTCGCCAGCCGACGCCATCGCTGGCGGAGAACCACTCTCCCAGCAGGACCGCGTTCCAGCCGACGATAACCGCGAACCGGAAACCGGCGAACAGGTAGCCGGTCACCGCCGGGATCTGCAGGTGACGCAAGCGCCGGTACCGGGACACGTGATAGGCGCCCGACATCCGCCTGAGATCCCTCGGGATCGCCTGGATCCCCTGGACCACGTTGATGGCGACGAAGGGAAACGCGGAGAGGAACGTGGTGATCACGACGGCGTCGTCTCCTAGGCCCATCCACATCTGGGTGAGGAATGCCCAGATGATCGCGGGCAAGGCCACCAGCACCAGCAGCGTGTCCTTCAGCAGCGCTTCCGCGAGCTTCGACCCGCCGATCACGACGCCGGTCACGACGCCGAGGACCATCGAGATCGCGATCCCCAGGGCGAACCGTGGAATGGTTGCAGCGAAGGGCTCGAGGAACTCGCCGCGCACGATGCCGCCGTGGCGTCCGCCGGTCACCTCGATCCAGAGGAAGCGGAACACCTCGACCGGTCCGGGGAAGCGATCCTCGTAGAGCGCCACGAGCTGCCAGAGCGCGAGCAGGAAAAGGTAGCTCGCCAGTCGCGCGACCAGGTCGGAACGCAGGAATCGGCCGATCGAGGCGAGCAGCCCCTCCGACCGCGGCGGCGACACGATTGCCTGGCTCACCGATTATCCTCCAGCCGCCAGCGGAAGAGGTACCGCTCCAGCCGCGCGAGCAGGAACCGCTCGACCAGGATCATGAAGATGATGAACAGCAGGACCCAGGCGAGGGTTCCGGAAATCGAGAAGTCCTCGAATTCCCGGCGGATCTGGAATCCGACGCCGGAGGAGGCGCCGAAGACCTCCGTGAGTTGCTCCACCTTCCAGGCGAGCGCGAACGAGAGACGGACACCGGCGAAGGCGAAGGGCGCCACAGACGGGATCAGCACGTGGCGGACGACCAGGGCGCGACGGCGCCTAAAGGCATCGCTCATCTGCACCAGTTGGCGGTCGACGGAGTCCAGCCCCTCCGCCACGTTGATTGCGATGTAGGGCATCGCCACGAGGCCGACGGAGATCACCGGCCCCAGGATCGAGATGCCCAGGATCACGAGAGCCATGACCGCGTAGGTGATGCCAGGAATGCTGCCGGCGATCATCACCATGTCGTGGAAGAACGCTCGCCACCAGCGGCTGGTGCCCATCAGGTACCCGACGGGGAAGCCGATCAGCAGCGCCAGCCCGAATCCGTAGCCCAGCCGGAGGATCGTGGGGACGAATTGCTCGACAAAAGCACCCGACCGGACGATCTCCCACATCTCCTGCCCGATCTCGAGCGGGGGTGGGAGCAGGAACTCGCCGACGACGAACTCGGAGAGGAGGCTCCATACCAGGAGGAACCCGCCGACACCGATCAGCAGGCCGGCGACCCCACGCACGCGGCGCCGCCCGGCGAGCGACAGGTGGGCACTCCCTCGCGGGCCGCGCACGCCGGTCGTCGAACTCATGCGCCGCTCTCCCTGCCGCTCACGTCCCCGGATCGGGTTCGACCACTAAGGCGCTTCGACCACGTCGAACCGCGGGCTTTCGTCAGACTCGGAGAGACCGGCGTCGGCGAGCATCGGGAAGATCATCGACTCGGTCTCGACCCACTCGTCGTCGAGGTACACGGTCTCGACGAACCAGTCGTGCTGACTGAGATAGTCCTTGATGAAGGCGATCTCCTCGGGGGTCTCGACGGCGAAGTGCTGCGGATAGCTCTCGATGATCTCGTCCTGGTTTGCCTGCCACTCCTGGATGCCGCGCTCCCACATCGACAGGAAGAACTCGACCTCGTCGGGGTGGTCGTCGTACCAGTCCGTCGGCGCCATGAAGATGTTGATCATCGGTCCGTCGTGGTCCGGTGCCTCGGCCACCTCCGCGTAGAGATCGGCCGCTGTCCTCCCGTCGTACAGGACGCGGACGTCGCCGTTCAGCAGCGGTGGGACGTTGAAGTCCGGCAGCACCAGCGCGCCGGCCACTTCATGATCAGCCGCCAGTGCCCCGGTGTTGGTGAGGTCGGCAACCACGAGCTCGAAGTCGCCGCCGCCAGTCCGGAAGTCCAAGCCGTACATCTCGTTGGCGAGCACCCCCCAGACCACCGTGGAGGACACCGAGTCCCAGACGGCGATCTTCTCGCCCTTCAGGTCCTCGAGCGTCTGCGCGTCGGAGTCGGCCGGCACGACGAGGATGCTCCGGTCGATGTTGTACTTGCCGAATACCGTGGCTGGGTTGCCGGTCTCGTCCTCGAGGAGCGGCACCTCGAACGACGCGATCGAGACGACGTCCGCGTGCCCACCGGCGTAGAGCCCGAACTCGTCCCAGCTCGCCTGCTCGACGACCCTGATCCCGGACTCGGACTCCATCTCTTCGCGGATGCCCGAGTCTTTCAGGTAGTCCCACACCGGGTCGGGGGCGAAGGTGAAGCGGATGATGCCCTCTTCTGCGGTGTCCCCGCCGCCGGAAGCACCGTCCCCACCGTCGTCGTCCCCGCATGCCGCCGCAACGAGGGCGAGCACGCTCATCATCGTCAACGTGCGGACGATCCCGGCCTTGCGCTTGATCCTCATCGGCCCGCGTCCTCCTCTGGTCCGGACCTCCCAGACCTCATCCGAGGCCTTCCACGTCGTGAAACCGCGTCGTCGACTATGCTTGGCCGACTATATACTATGTGCAGCCCAGCAAAGGTTGCAGACTCAGAACTTCCCGATTGCGCGAAGCCCGCTGAAAACCAGCGTGTCCACCGATGCCTGTGCCGCTGTCCACGGATCCATGGCCCGGGTGGACACGAGGAACCGTTTCATCTCCCGGAGAGAGAACGCATCGACCGCCGCGAGCCGCTCGATCCGCTCGTCTACTCGCTCGGCTACCGCGTCGGGCGAGACGACCTCGGTCAGGAGGCCGGCCGCGAGTGCGCGC
>Ga0126304_10000321_pt1 | contig 18491 bp, 19 predicted proteins | sample Plot25_FD_92538 | JGI IMG/M metagenome (GOLD analysis project Ga0126304, IMG submission 92538) | Serpentine soil microbial communities from UC McLaughlin Reserve, CA, USA - Plot25 | ecosystem: Environmental > Terrestrial > Soil > Grasslands | place: USA: UC McLaughlin Reserve, Lake County... | reverse complement strand
GGGAACCGCATTGTTCGCCAAGATAACCTACGGCGCGACGGCGACACTCACGGTGGCCGTAGTGGTCGCGGAGTTCCTTCATGCTCCGACGCTCCTGATCTTCACCACTACTTCCCTGGCCCTGGTCGGGCTGGCGTGGGTCCTCGGGCAGGCCACGGAAAGCCTCGGCCATCACTCCGGACCGCGTATCGGCGGTATCCTCAACGCCACCTTCGGCAACGCCGCCGAGCTCATAATCACCATCTTCGCCCTCTCGGCGGGGCTCACGACGGTAGTGAAGGCTTCGATCATCGGTTCGGTCATCGGTAACGTGCTGCTCGTGCTCGGGGCGAGCATCCTCTTCGGGGGACTGAAAAACGGCATCCAGCACTTCTCGGCCGAGATCGCCGGCATCAACGCTTCGATGCTGGCCATCGTGGCCGCCGCGCTCTCGCTTCCGACCATTTTCGCGGTCACGAGCCCTGGTCCGAGCCCGACCACCCTGAGCATCGAGGTGGCCGTGGTGATGTTCGTGCTCTACGTCCTGTACCTTCTCTACATCCTCCGCAGCCCCGGGGGCGGCGCGCAGGGCGAGGGGGAAGCCCCGTTCGGCAGAACGGCTTCGCTGGTGCTGCTTTTCGCGGCGACGGCCGCTGTCGCCTACGTCTCGGAGGCGTTCGTCGGGGCCATAGAGCCCCTGACCGAGGAGTATGGGATCTCCGAGCTCTTCGTCGGGGTCATCCTGGTCCCGATCGTGGGCAACATCGCCGAACACGTCGTGGGCGTCCAGATCGCCTACAAGAACGACATGGATTTCTCTATGGGCATCTCCCTCGGCTCCTCCATCCAGGTCGCCCTGCTCGTCACCCCCCTCCTCGTCTTCCTCGGGCCCCTGCTCGGCCATCCCCTGCACCTGATCTTCACCCCCCTGGAGCTCGGTGCCCTCGGAGCCGCCGTAGTCGTTACAGGTTTCGTCGCCCTCGACGGCAGGTCCAACTGGCTCGAAGGCGCCATGCTATGCGGCGTCTACGTTATCGCTGCCCTCGCGTTCTTCTTTTCGCCCTGAATAGCTGTCAGCTTTCAGCTTTTTCTGCGCGGATGCCGTACATCAGGGGGATCTTTGGGAAGTCTTCCGGTGGAACCATGCGTCTTCCTCGTAGCTCACGCATTCCGGCGAACTTCCTTTCTCCGTTCGCGTAAGGGTACTCCTGGAGGGCCGTGATCCTCAGTCCCGCTTCGGCCAGCGCCGTGACTACCTCCCCGAGTCCCCACCGAAAGAGATGACAACTTGCGGGGTTCTCGAAGTCTCGAACCCCATCGACGAATCCAGCGGGGGTGAGACCTCCATCTGACGCGGCAACGTAGTCACCGACGCCTTCATCGAGGAGTAGCGGTTCTCCGCCGGAAGGATAGTCGTTGACATGATTCCAATCTCCGTCGAAGATGTCGGCTGCGGGATGGAAGTCCACCAGCACAAAGCGTCCGCCGGGGCTCAGGATACCGGCGATGCCACCGGCCCAGCTTCTGAGGTCGGGCAGCCAACAGATGACACCGTAGGAGGCGAAGGCGACGTCGAAGCGCCTGCCTTCGTGTGACGCGTTCTGCAGCCAATCGTACAAGTCGGCGCGCTCGAAGGTGACCCGTATGCCTGTCTTCTCCGAGAGATCTCGGGCCGAGGAGACGGCTTCATCGCTTATATCCACCCCCGTTACCGTCGCGCCGAGCCTCGCCAGGCTTATGGAGTCACCCCCCGTGTTGCACTGGAGGTGAACGAGGGACCTTCCTTCGAGATCCCCGAGGAGATCCCGCTCCTCCTGAAAGAGCGTGTTGCCGCCCTCACTAAAGTACCGTGAGAGGTCCCCGCGATGACTGTCGTGGGCACTGACGACGGCGTTCCACGACACCCGATTCTGCTCTCGAAGGTCCTTGCGGTCCACGGGGAAATTCTACATCGGCCCTGAGTTCCTGGATTCGGCCGCGGTTCTCAGAACCTGCTCGAAGCCGGCGACCGTGTCCTCCCAGCGCGGCAGGTGCGAGGCGCGGCGGGTTGCAGCGGCGGACATGCTCGCCCTGAGCTTGGGGTCCTCGAGTAGGACGTCCAGGGCTGTAGAGAGCGCATGCGTGTCGTCTGGCCGGACCAGAAACGCGGCTTCCTGACCGACGAGATCTGGCACAGGACCGGTGTCGCAGGCGATTATCGGTAGCCCGTGGGCGAGTGCTTCCGCGTAGACGATCCCGTACCCCTCGTAGCGCGAGGGCAGAACGAAGAGATCGGCCGACGCGTAGGCGGCACCGAGCGCCGCGTCGTCCAAGCATCCAGACACGACGATGGAACCCCGGTGGCCAGCTTCGATGGCGTCCCTGACCCGGGCCGCATAACCGGGGTCCGCGTCCGTCTCCCCGATCAACTCGAGCACCGCGCCCCCGCGCTCGTGCAACGTCCACGCTTCGATCAGGCTCAGTATCCCCTTGCGCTCTATCCACTGCGCAACGCTGAGGGCGCGCACGGGACCGTCTCTCCGAGTGGGAGCATCGCCAACTGGAACTCTGTCGAAACCCGGGGGCACGACGTGAATGCGTCCGAAAGAGACGCCCCGATTGAAGAGCACATTCCTTCCTTGGTCACTTACGGCGACGAGCCGGTCCGCACGCAGCAGTGGCCCCTCGCAGTTTCGCTCGTGGGCTACGGTCCCTGACTTGCCGCCGGCGACGCTTGGCAATTCGTGAATCAGCACCACTACAGAACAGGAGCTTCGCCAGCGGTCGAGGTGCGGGGCGACGGCGATGCGGGCGAGGGCGTCGACTACTATCACTTCGAACCTGGAAGGGTCGAACGTGGATCCGAATCTTGGGGCGGCTGTTCGTTGCTCGGCGGGAGAGGCCCCACCGGCCACGACCTCTTCGATCTGCATACCCCTCCTGCGCAGGCCGGAGATCACACGCCCGTTGTACAGGTAGCCGCCGGTCTTGCGGCCTGTGTCCCCCACTGTTACGAAGGCGACGCGCAGGAGGACTCCCTCAGTCCAGCGCGTCTTCGCGGGCTGCGTAGGCGTCGGGGGACTCCCAGACGCGCACCGTGAGCGAGTCGAGCCCCTGACTGCGGAGGGGTTCTGCCAGGCTCTCCCAGCAGAAGGACGCCACCGCCTCGGCTGTAGTGTTCACTTCCTCCAGGCTGGGGACCTCGTTCAGGTCCCGATAGTGCATGGAACCAGCCAGCCCCTCTACAGCCTGGCCGAGTTCCCCGATATCGTAGAGCGTGCCGTCGCCTTTCAGATACTGGCCGCGCACTATCACCTCCATCCTGTAAGTGTGTCCGTGCGTCCTGGTCGCTGGCCCGAAATCCCCAACGAGCCTGTGCGCGGCCTCGAACCTCGCGGCGACGTAGATCTCATACATTTCGGCCTCCTCGGATTCCCTCGTAAGTAAAGATCATCTGCAACGCTTCTCCCGGTGTCTTGTCGAGGAGCGTGTAAGCTTCGGAGGCCCTCTCAAAGGGGATACGGTGGGTGATGAGCTGCCCCAACTCCAACCGCCCCAGCAAGCTGAGAACCGTGTCCATGCGCCTGGCCCTGTCCCAACGTGGCGCTAGCTCAGGGTTCGACCGGCCGACTTGCGAAGATCTTAGCCTCACCCTGCCCCTGTGGAAGTGTCCCCCGAGCGCGAGAGTAACTGGTTTGGTGCCGTACCACGAAGCCACGACGACCGTTCCCTCTGTCGCCACGGTATCTATAGCGATCTGTAAGGCAGCGCCGGAACCGCTGGTCTCGACTGCCACGTCAGCCCCCCGCCCACCCGTTATCCCTGCGACGCATTCCTTCAGACCATCTGGCCCGCATGCGCCGTCCGCGCCCGCGTCCAGGGCCCGTCTGCGACGTTCCTCGAGAGGATCGACTACGAGAACCTGTCCCGCGCCGGCGGACTTCAAGAGCAGGGCTACGAGGAGGCCGACGACGCCCTGGCCGAATACGAGCGCCGTCTCACCGAGTCGCACGGGCGTGTCGTGGACGATGTTGAGGGCAGTCTCGAGGTTGGCGCCGAACACGCCGAGCACCGGATCGAGGTCGTCGGGGAGTCGCACGGGCATCCGCGCGGGAACGACGAAGACCTCCTGGTGCGGGTGGTGGACGAAGACGGGATCTCCCGGAGAGAGGTGGTCAATGTCGGGCCCTGTGTCGAGAATACGCCCTACCGCAGCATAGCCGTATTTGATCGGGAAGTCGTAGCTACCAGCGAAGGTGGGCAGGTCTAGCGGGAGGTCCTGCGGTACCTCACCACGGTAGACCAGCATCTCCGTGCCCGCACTCACGGCCGAAGCGATGGTCTCGACGCGTACCTCTCCGGGTCCCGGAGACACTACCGTCTCCGCACGGAGCACAGCTTTGCGTGGGGCGGTAAACCAGAGGGCCCTGGTCTCCAGTTCAGCCCCTATCCGGGCTGCCATCAGGATATTCGACGCGTCCGCTGAGGATGAGATCCACCCCGTAAGGTTCCACTGCGGTGTCGGCGAGGGTGAGGGACCGGGCCAGGTCGCGGATACCGAGGTCGCCGATGGCTTCTACGCCGTCGCCCAGTATCTTGGGCGCGATGCAAACGGCGAGCCGGTCGACCAATTGGGCCTTGAAGAAGCCCGTGATCAAGGTAGCCCCTCCTTCGACCATCACCGATGCGATGCCCGACGTCACCAACTCTCCAAGCAAGGCCGCGAGGTCCACACGTCCGTCGACGTCGGAAGGCAGCTGCATGACGGTGGCACCCAGAGAGATGGCTTTATCGCGGCGTTTTGCGGGCGCGCGGTCCGTCACAGCGAGCACCGTTCCCGGAGCCGCGCCGTTCGCGAGTACGGCGGCTTCCGGGGGTATGCGTAGGGTACTGTCGACGACCACGCGCAGGGGGCTCGTGCCGGGAACGTGGCGGACCGTCAGAAGGGGATCGTCGCTGCAGACCGTGCCGGCGCCGATGAGGACAGCGTCGTGGCCGGCGCGCATCTCGTGGGCGAAGCGCAGGGACTCGGGACAGCTGATCCACTTCGATTCCCCCGTCGCGGTCGCCACGCGCCCGTCGAGCGTCTGCGCGTAACTAACGGTTACGGAAGGCCGTGCCCTGGTCTCTCCGCCGACCGAAGGATTCTGCTCCTCTCCTGTCACCATGCTCCGTTCACCGACTTTTCTCCTGGCCCGCATACATAGCATACCGGTTCTTACGTCATGGCATACTACTGCGGATGGAAGGTAGCGAAAAGAGGAAATGAGCGAAGATCGCATACTTCTCGAGGACATGGTCTTCCACGGGCGCCACGGAACCCTGCAGGCCGAGCAAGAACTCGGCCAACCTTTCGTCGTGAGCGTCGAGCTGCGCCTCGACCTGCGGCCCGCGGGCACCACCGACGACCTGACGAAAACCGTGGACTACAGTGAGGTTCACCGCGTGGCACGCGAGATCGTCGAGGGACCGCCCGTGCAGCTTACCGAGACCCTGGCGGAGAGGATCGCCGCTGGCACGCTCGACGAACATCCTATGGTAGAGGTCGTAAAAGTAAAGGTCGCCAAACCGCACGTCAGGCTCGAAGACACTGTACTCGCCGGCTCGGCAGTCGAAGTCCTGCGCCGCCGCGAGGCAGGACCGGGAAACTAGAGACGGGCAGACCACAGGTCATCAGGCAGGCTGAACCCGAACCATACCTGCGGCCCGTGCGTACTAACGGGTGAAGGGAAGGTGCCCCGACCATCGTCGGGGGCAAGCGTAAGGTTGGCAGATGTGATGGCGAAAACGTTCGCAAAGAAGCGCTGTGGATAGCACCTCCAGGCTACCAATCGCCACCGGGGAGCAGCGTGTCCTTTCGTGGAGCGAGAATCACCTCGAACGTCTCACGCAGGTATGTGTGGATGATCTCATCTCCGCCTTCGGACTGGGCAGAGTAAGGCATGGGCGCGTGTTGATGGAGTCTATCTCGCGCTTACTAGCCCGTCGTCTGGCGCGACAGATCCTGACCTACGACCAAATCGTCGGCGAGTCGGGCCTCGGGACGGGCGGCGCGTGGGCGTTGAAAAAGCTATCACGCCACAGCAAGATCGAGGGTCAGGAAAACTTGCCGCGCGAAGGTCCGCTACTTCTCGTCTCCAATCATCCTGGCCTCGCGGACGCCGTCGCCCTCTTCGCGGCGACGCCGAGGGACGACCTGCGGGTGATCGCCGCGGACCGCCCTTTCCTCGATGCCCTCCCGAATACTTCGCGTCACCTTATGACCGTCGCCGAGACTCCGGGGGGACGCTCGAGGGTCGCTCGGGCTGCGGCCAGGCATCTGCGCGGTGGCGGCTCGGTCCTCACCTTTCCCGGCGGGAGGATCGAACCAGATCCGGCGGTCTTGCCCGGCGCCGTCGCGGCCCTGGATGGCTGGTCGGCGAGCGCCGACCTCTTCGGGCGTCTCGTTCGGGGGCTCGCCATCGTCCCCGTCGTCGTCAGCGGTGTGATCTCACCTTCGGCGCTGCGCAACCCCCTGATCCACCTGCGCCGCCGCAAACGCGACCGCGAGTGGCTTGCCGCAACTCTCCAGGTTCTCATCCCGGCCCTGCGCAATGTGGACGTCCGAGTCGAGTTCGGGCACCCCATCCACACCGAACCAGGGACCGCCGTTGGCGGCGCGGTGATCGAAGAGACGCGGCGTCTGATGGAGAGCAGGGTAGCAGTGTGACCTGCCCCCTACACCCCGGCGTACTCGATATCGTAAGCGCGGCTGGAGACAATCCTCCTGACCCGCTCTTCTCTCAGGGGCGCGGCGGGATGATTGTGCCTCAGATGCTCGAGGGCCACCTCGACGAGCCTCTCGTCGCCATCGGCCCTCAGGGTGTGACGACAATTGCACAGGGAGGCGCACAACACCGCTCGCGTCGTGGTCCCCCCTGTCTGCACTGCTAGCATTGCTATCGCCTCCTTCACCGGAGCGGATACCCCACTCCATGTCACATCGCATAAGCAGATTAGCCTCTCGCAACGAGGAGCGCATCACTCAATTGCAGTATTTTTGCCACGCTCTCTAGAGCGATTCGCAGACGTTGTGCCTCCTGCGAATCGCGGCTACAGGCATCAGCAAGAACAAGATGAGATGCTGATCTGCTGACATACTTGGTGTACGAACGCTGCTCAGTCCTGACGCTTGTCCAACTCGCGCAGTGCCGGGCTGAGGAACGAAAGAAGCCCCACCGCCAGGTAGCAACCGGAGATGCCCGCAAGGGTGAGGCGCAGGCCAAAGAACTCCAACGCGTACCCGCACAGCACCATCCCCACCGGTACGGCCACCATCGAAAGTGATACACCTGCGCCGAGCACCCGGCCGAGCATGCGGGGAGGGGTACGCTCCTGCAGCACGCTGAAGGTCAGCGGGTTGGGAGGGCCCAGCCCGAAACCGGCGACGAAGAGCGTCCCCATGGTGACACCGAGCGAGGGGGTGGCGATCAGAACCCAGAACGGCAGGCCCAGGAGCACGATGGCCGCCACGAGCGTCGCACGCCGCGGGAGTAGATGGCCGAAGGCCCCGTAGAACACCGTGCCGGCCAGCGCGCCGCCGCCGAAACCCCCGAGCATCAGCCCGAGGTTCACCGCGCTACCGTACGTCTCATCGGCGTAGAAGGGCAAGACCACGGCGAAAAGGGGCAGAACGAGGAAGTTGGCAACGACCCCGATGCCGAACATCCACAAGACGAGCCGGTCGCGGCGGATGAACGTTATGCCTTCAGCGAGTTCGACGAGATACCCGCGAGCACGTTGGAGTTCCGAGGCCCCGCCTGACGGTGGTGCGACCGAAGGAACCAGCGCAGAGACCAGCGCGGCTGAGAAGACGAACGTCGCCGCGTCTATCCACAGCACGTTGCCAGGCGTCAACAGGGCTATAAGGACCCCCGCCAGCGGCGGACCTAGCAAGAATGAGGCGTGCTGGATGCCCTGGAAGGCTGAGTTGGCGCGTTCGATCCGCATCCCGGCCCTTCCTGCGAGGTCGGGGACGAGGCTCTGGCGGGCCGTGTGACCCGGCGCGTCGAGGAAACCGCCGAGGAAAACCAGCACGAGGAGTTGCCAGAAGGCCAGCCCTATCGTGAGGTGGAACAAGGGTATCAGCGCCACCGTTATCGCACCCGCGAGATCCGACACGATGCTCGTCCGCTTGAAGCCCAGGCGGTCCACGATCGGCCCGCCGACGACACCAGCCACGACGGCCGCGAGCAAAAAGGCCGCCCCGGTCAGGCCCGTCCTTGCGGCGCTACCCGTAGTCTGCAGTACGAACCACGGAATAGCCACGAACGCCAGCACGTTCCCGGTCTCGGAGACCGCATTGGCCCCCAGCAGAGCCAGGATAGGAGCGCTCCGCATAGGACCATTAGTGTTAGCATCGTCCACCGCCCTACCTGGGGCGTCTCAGTATCGCAGATTCGGGCCGCGGCTAATGGCCCACCAGGCGCCTCCGAAGCAGATGGCGGCTATGAGGCAGACCATGCCCAGGGTCGGGTAGGGGTTCAGGTCGGAGACGCCGAGCGTCACGTAGCGGGCCGCATCGACCGTGTAGAAGATCGGGTTGAAGAACGTCACCACCTTGAGTACGCCTGGCAACATTCCGACGGAGTAGAACACGCCGCCGAGGAACGCAAGCGGCTGGATGATCACGCTCGTTATGAGAGAGATGTGCTCTATCCGGGTCGCCAGGGCACCGACCATCGTGCCGAAAGAGGAGAAGGCAAAAGAGGCGAGAAGCCCGATCACCACGAGCATCAACGGGTGTTTGATCTGTACGCCGACGAAAGGCACCCCGACGACGAAAACTCCCGCTCCCATCACCACCCCGCGTAGCATACCGCCCAATGAGTAGGCGAGCGTGATCTGCAAATCGCTCATCGGGCTGATCAGCACCTCGTCTATGTAACGCTCGCGCTTGGCATCGAAGACCGACCAGGACGAGTTCATTTGCGAGTTGGTGATCAGGCTCATCAGGGCTATGCCTGGCAGGATGTAGTCGAGGTAGGGGATGCCCTCTATCTGCCTTATACGTCCGCCGAGTGCGATCCCGAAGACCACCAGATACAGAAGCGAAGTCAGTAGCTGCGGTACTATCGTCTGCATCCAGACCCGCGTAAAGCGCAGTATCTCGCGCGAGAGAAGGGTTTGGAAGGTCCTATCCGTGAAGATCATGGCCTATCACCTTCATGTAGACTTCTTCGACGTTCCTGGCTTCGTAGCGCTCCTTGAGCTCTTCGCTGCTCCCCTGGGCGGTGATGTTGCCCCCGTTTATCAGCGCGATCTCATCGCACAGCGCCTCGGCCTCTTCGAGGTAGTGGGTCGTCAGCAAGATGGTCATCCCCCCACGATTGAGCTCCCTGATATAGCCCCACAGCTTGTAGCGCAACTCCACGTCCACGCCCGCCGTCGGCTCGTCCAGGAACAGCACCTTCGGATCGTGCATGAGCGCCCTGGCAAACAGCACGCGCCTCTTCAGCCCCCCGGAGAGCGTGTTGGTCCGCTGCGCCCGCTTCCCCGTGAGCTCGAACCGCTCCAGCATCTCCTCAGCCCTCTCGCGGGCCTTCTTTTTGGGGACGCCGTAGTAGCCCGCGTGAAACAGCAGTGTCTCCTCGACGGTCAGGAACTTATCCAGGTTCACTTCCTGGGGGGAGACCCCGATCATACGCCGTGCCTCCCGAAATTCCCGAAAGGCATCTTTCCCGAAGACCTCGACCGAACCCGAATCTGGCCTGGCCAAACTGACCACACCGTTTATGAGCGTGGTCTTTCCCGCCCCGTTGGGCCCAAGTAACCCGAAGAACTTCCCGGCCTCTACCTCGAGCGAGACACCGTCGAGGGCCAGAAACCCGTTGGAATAGGTTTTCCTGAGCTTCTCTATCTTCAGCGCCGGAACCCCGTTCACGCCAACGCTCACGGCATCACCGTCCCCGCGGCTTTCTCTCCGGAGAGCATGGAACCGTTTATGGAAGAATCTTCGGTGTACTCGCCCGCGAGCACCAGGCCAGGCGTCTCTGTCCTGTTCTCCGGCAGGGTGCTGTGGACACCAGGCGGCTGGGCGAACTGCCCGTAAGGGATGCGGCGGAGCGAGAGCGGCCTGAAGTCTGCATCAGGATACCAGCGGCTCAGGTCCTCGATGCCTCTGCGGAAGAGCTCCGTATCGGGCAAATCCATTCCCGTTAGCGCCACGGCGTAGAGCAGGTGGCGATCCGGCGGCGCGTAATTCTCGGAGATGTTGCTCATCTCCACGGCGTTGTTCACGAATGCTCCATCCTCGGCGTTCAATAGGATCTTCTTTCCACTGCCAAGCCCGTCCGTCTCATAGTAAATGCACACCTCCCCCACAGCCCCCTCGGGCACAGCCTCACCGGTGAGCACCCCGGCCGTTGGTGCGTCCGTGGCCACGACCACCGCGTCGGCCTCGTGTTCCTCTCCCGCGCTTCGGACACCCACTACTCGCTCCCCTTCGCGCAGGAGTTCCTCCACGGTGCTGTTGAATCGGACCGCACCCTCAGGCAAACGGGAGGAGAGCTGGCGCGGGATCTCACCCATCCCGAGCGCGGGGACGACGGTTCGTCCGGTGGCGAGCATCCCGAGGGTGAAGCGGAGGACGCGGGCACTGGTAGTCAACTCGCGGTTGAGCGTTATGCCACCGTAGAACGGCCGGAAGAAAGAGTCTATGTACCTCTCCGAGAGGTCGGCCGACTTCAGGTACTCGAGCATCGAGGTATCCGTCTCGCCGTCCTCCGCACCCGCACTGGTTCCAGTTGTAGATGTTCTCGTCGCCAGATCCAACGTGCGGAGCTTGTCCCCGAGGGTGGCCGCATCGGAGAGAAGGGATGGGACGAGCGCCTTCGGGTCGCGCAAAGGGTCGGAAAGAACGCTCTTCTCTGCTCCCCTGCGCACGATCGCACCAGGATCGAAGTCTTTGAAGTCGAGCGCCCCGTAATCGAGGTGCCGCCTGGCGACGGGATACGACGTAAAGTACACCTGGAAACCCCGGTCGAGCAGGAATCCGTCCTGTTCATCTGTACGCACGCGGCCGCCTACGCCGTCTGATGCCTCGAAGACGGCGACTTCGGCCCTGTGTTCTCTTAGTACCTTTGCGCAGGTGAGGCCGGCAAGCCCGGCCCCGACAACAACAACTTTCATACCCGCGAGAGTGTAGCGCATGAATCGGGAGAAATAGTTACTGCTTTGACATCCCGCATGGGGCGGATGTGGCAATAACCTTTTCTACTTGCGGACGTTCTCGAAATCCAGCCGTACCTTGTGCTCACCGTCGAGCTTGAGGGCGGCGGCGTAGGGCTTGCCGGCCTTGCTCTTGAAACCCTTCATCTGTCCGGTGCGCCCCCTCGTGAGGAGCTGTTTCGCCTGGCCTTCGCTGAGACGCTTGCCGGAGATCTGCTTCCAGATGGCGAAGTCGCAGCCGGTCTGCTTCCACGCCGAGCAACCGTAGGCTTTCTTCGTCTCGATGACAGGGGCACCGCACTTGGGGCAGGCACCGAGCGGCTCGCTGCTGCGGGATGGTGCCGTCAGCCTCGCCCCCTCCATACCGCGGACCTCTTCGACGAGCTTGGTGGCGAACCCGTTTATGTCGGCCATGAAATCGGGGCGGCGCTCCGCACCTTTCTCCATCTTCGCGAGCCGCTCCTCCCAGCGGGCCGTAAGGTCGGCAGACGTGAGCGGGCTCTCCCCGAGGAGCCCGATGAGTGATCTTCCCTTCTCCGTGGGCACAAGTATCTTCTTCTCGCGCTCTATGTAGCCGACCTTTATGAGCCGCTCAATGGTGGCGGCCCTGGTGGCCGGCGTCCCCAGGCCCGAGTCTTTCATTTGCTGCCTGAGCTCCTCGTCCTCGACGAGTTTGCCCGCCGTCTCCATCGCCCCTAGCAGCGCGGACTCCGAGTAGCGCGGGGGCGGCTTGGTCTCCCCTTCCTTGACGCCTACCTTCGCCACATCCCACTCCTGCCCCACCTCGATCGGCGGCAACACGGGCGACTCTTTCTCCTTCCGCCCACCTACGCCGTCGGGGTATAGCGCCCGCCAGCCCGCCTCGAGCACGACACGTCCCCTGGAAAGGAACATCTCCTTTCTGACCTCGGTCACGACGGTCGTATTTTCGAAACGAGCCGCGGGGAAGAAAACGGCCAGAAAGCGCCTGGCTACCAGATCGTAGACCTTCGCCTCGTCAGGAGGCAGATCGCCAGAAGATTTCTTGTTCGTAGGTACTATGGCGTGGTGGTCGGTAACTTTCGAGTCGTCCACGATGCGCTTGCTGATCGGAAGCTTCTCCTCTCCGAGCAACTTCTCCGCGAAGGACGACAGCTCGGGGAGCGCCCCTGCTGCCTCGACCCGCTTTCTCAAGCCTGCCACCATGTCCCCCGAGAGGTAGCGGCTGGAGGTGCGCGGGTAGGTGATGAGCTTTCTCTCCTCGTAGAGCGCCTGGGCTGCCCGCAACGTGCGCTCGGCCGTAAAACCGTAGCGGGCGTTGGCGTTGCGCTGGAGCTCGGTCAGATCGTAGAGGAGCGGCGGCTTCTCAGTTGCCGTCTTCTTCTGCGCCTTGCGGACGGTCCCCGTCCCGCCACTTACTTTCTCCGCTATCTTGTCCGCAGCTTCTCGCTCAGAGAGACGGTTTTTCTTGTTCTTGAACCAGACACCATCGTAAGTATGTGCCTCCCGCGAGAAGCGGGCGTGGACGGTCCAGAATTTCTCCGGCTCGAAGTCCTGTATCTCCTTCTCACGGTCGACCAGGAGCTTCAGGGTCGGGGTCTGTACGCGGCCTACGGAGAGTACGTTTCCACGGCCTCCGAAACGCACCGAATAGGCACGGGTGGCGTTCATACCGACGATCCAATCGGCCTCCCCGCGGCTGCGGGCCGCATCTTCTAGTGGCTTCATCGCGGTGCCCTCGCGCAAAGCGTCGAAACCATCCCTGATTGCTTCGCGGGTGAGGGAGGAGATCCAGAGCCGCAGCACTCGCTTTTTGCACCCCGAGAGACCATACAGGTAGGCGAAGATCAACTCCCCCTCCCGACCCGCGTCGCAGGCGTTCACGACTTCCGTCACGGAAGGGTCTCTCATCAGACCTTTTACGACGTCGAACTGATCGCGGGTCTTGCGATTCACCCTGACTTTGAAGCGCTCTGGCAGGATGGGCAGCCTCTCCAGGCGCCACTTCTTGTACTCCTCGCCGTAGGCGTCGGGCGGCGCCAGCTCCGCCAGGTGCCCGAGCGCCCACGTCACCGACCAGCCCTCACCGACAAGCGCGCCTTTCTCCTTCCGATGCCTCCCGAGTGCGCCAGCTATATCCCGCCCGACGGACGGCTTTTCGGCGACGATGAGCCTCATAGAGAGGAGTATACGTACGGAAGGGACGATAGCCAGATGAGATTGTCCGCGATGCGGCGCTCCACTGAGGACACTAGACTGGAGACCTAAGGAAACGACCATCGGGGCACTGATCTATCACGCCGCAAGCGTCCTCAACCCGAAGATGGTCGGCTCTTCGGCGACGTGGGATGCGCGCTCATCACCAGAAACGGCAACCTCTATCTCCTTCCCCGCCGGGAATGGCCCGAACCTGTGGTTTGATCAGCCCGCCGGGGTGACAGTCCCTACGGATCGGAGTCCGGGGGCGAAGATGCGATGGGAAAAAGTAGGGAAAGGAGGAATCGCCCCCGCCAGGACCCCGTAATGGTCGACTACCGGCAGCGGTGACAAGATGTTCGGAATGTTGATCACCGCCCGCAGCCCACATACATAAATTGTATACACCGTCTGTGAAACTACGATGAAACCGAGATGAAATTTCTTTCATCTTGAATCTTTCTTGTAGACGCGTGGTATGGCTAGGAGGTTGGCGTGGGGTTGAAACGGTACCCGGCGCCGCGGACGGTCTGGATCAGGGACGGTCCGTCCGGGGGATCTACCTTGTTGCGAAGATGTCGCACGTACACGTCGACGACGTTGGAAACTGGTTCGAAGTCGTAGTCCCAGATGGCGGAGAGGATCTGCTGCCTGGAGAGGACCTGCCCGCTGTGGCGCATTAAGTACTCCAGCAGGGCGAATTCCCTGCTGGAGAGCTCTATCCTCTGGTCTCCGCGCCAGGCGTGACGTGAGAGAAGGTCTATGGTGAGGCCGTCGGTCTGTATTTGCGCAGACTCGGCCTGGCCAGAGCGACGGGTGAGCGCGCGCACCCGCGCGAGTAGCTCCTCGAACACGAAGGGCTTGGTCAGGTAATCGTCGGCCCCTGCGTCGAGAGCGTCTACCTTGTTACGCGTGTCGTCACGAGCCGTGAGCATCAGGACCGGGAGGTCGGAACGCCGGAGGCGGATTCGCCTGAGCACGTCGCGGCCGTCCAGCCGGGGCAGCGAGATGTCGAGGAGGACCAGCTCCACGGGCTCGTCCACGGCCAGGCGCGTACCCTCCTCCCCGTCGTAAGCGCACACGACCCTGTGGCCGTGGGCGTTCAGACCGCGCTCTAGGAAGCGCGCGATCGCGGCTTCGTCTTCCACGATCAGGATCAGCATCTCAACCCTCTCTTCCCGATCGTAAGTATAATCCATCTCGATACGAGCGAGTCAAGTGTCTTTCGGAGGACCGTAGTGTGAGGCTTTCCACCGTGCTTCGCCGGTTGCGCCGCATCGTCGCAGCGGGTGCTCTTGCCTTTCTGGTGTTTCGCGGCCTCAGGGTACTGCGTGCCCGCAGGTTGGGAAGCCCTTCGGGCAGGGACGAGCAGTTCCGCCTGCTCGCGGAGAAGACGAGCGACCTCGTCTGCCTGCACGAGCCGGATGGACGTTACCTCTACATCAGTCCCTCCTGCCGGCGTCTGCTCGGCTTCGAGCCGGAAGACCTGCTGGGGACGGACCCTTACAATCTCTTCCACCCCAAAGATCTGGAACGCATCCGCTCCGAAGCCCACGAGAAGGCCCTCGAAGGACAGGGGGCCATCTCAGTAACCTACCGCATCCGCAAAGCGTCGGGAGAGTACACCTGGTTCGAGACCCTCACGGAGCCGGTACTCGACGATAGCGGTGAAGTGGTCCGTCTCCAGACGGCCTCGCGTGACGTCAGCGAGCGCAAGCGCGCCGAGCAGGCGCTCGCCGAGGCCGCCCGCGCCAGGGCCGAGTTCCTCGCCGAAGTCTCCCACGAGCTCAGGACCCCCCTCACCGTGATCCGGGGCAACGCCGAGGTCGGCCTGGAACTCGACAGGGACTGCGAGCACGAGGAGGTCCTTCGCGAGATAGTCAGGGAGTCCTCGACGATGTCGAGGATGGTCGAGGATCTGCTCTTCCTGGCCCGCTCGGAGTCGGCCGCGCCACCCTTCCGGATGGAGCCTATGGAGACGCAAGTCTTGCTGACGGGCCTCGAGCGTCGGGCCGGTGCGCTGGCCGCAGAGCACGACGCGACACTAGCGACGACGTTCGAAGAGAACGGCATCGTCAGGGTGGACCCCGTGCGGGTGGAGCAAGCGATAATGGCCCTCGTGGATAACGCGGTGAAGTACGGGCCGGAAGGCCAGCGCGTGACCCTCAGGTCCGACTGCTCCAGTGGGGAGCTGCGCGTCGAGGTCGAGGACCAGGGTCCGGGCATACCGGATACCGCACTTCCACAAGTCTTCGAACGCTTCTACCGGCTTGCCGGAGTCGAACAACCAGGCAGCGGCCTCGGCCTCTCGATAGCGCAGACCATAGCCGAAGCCCACGGCGGGCGCATCGAAGCCGAGAGTCAGCCAGGAGAAGGAACCCGCATGTCGTTTGTCCTTCCCCTATTGCAGGAAGGAAGCCAGGCAACCTAGTGCAGCTTGTACAGAGGATGTACCTCTTTGCGAGCCGTCAGCCTTCAGTCAAGACAAAAAGCTGAAGGCTGACAGCGCGAGTTGGGGGCTCGCCCCCAATCCGCTTTCAGAGATCGTGCAGTTCGCCTGAGAGTATCTTGGTCTCGCTGGCGCGGGGGTCTTTGTCGTACTCAGCCGTTACGCCCACTGTGGGGTAGGAAGCGGCGAAGGTCGGGGCGTTCAGTGTCACTTCGACCCGGCCGCTCTGTCCGACCGTAAAGCTACCCGCGCTGACGCGTTCATCTCCTTCGACGAGCCAGAGCTCATAGTACTGTTCGCTCTTGCAGGGCGGCAATCCCCACGCTTCGAGGCTCATCCTTACGTTCTCGCCGGAGCCCTGGATGTTCACCTCGCCTCCCGCATCGGGAGCGCGGTCGGTGGGGGTCAGGTTAGCCGAGGCAAGAGCCTCGCCCCCGAAGAGATCGGGGGTGAGGACCACCCCGATCACCGCGAGCACGCAGAAGGCCGCGGCGACGGCGGCCACCCACCTCGGGACCCTTCGGCGGGGTTCACGCCGCGGTATACCGGCCACCACACGCTCCTTGAGATCTTCCGGCGGCGCCCCGAAGCTTCGTGCGAGGTCTGTGAGGCGTTCGTGGGCCAGCCGTAGGTCCAGAGCCTCCCTCCTGCAGCTCGCGCAGCCTTGCAGATGATCCTCGACCTCATGCTCCTCATGCGCTTCGAGGATGTCCATTACATAGGGGCCCAGGAGGTCTCGCGTGTCGGGGTGCTCACTCATCGGAGGACCACCGATCCTCGTCGAAGCTCATGGTCTCGCGCAGGGCGCGTAGCGCAGCCGTAGTGCGGCTCTTGACCGTCCCGAGAGGCGTGGCGGTGTGCTCGGAGATCTCACGCTGTGAGAAGCCGTGGAAGTAAGCGAGGACGAGCACTTCCCTGTGGACGGGAGAGAGCCTCGAGAGCGCGGCGGCCACGTCGAAGTTCCGTGAGAGCTCACCAGAGGGATCCATCTCTCCCACCTCGAAGACCGGTTCGCCGTCGAGGGTCCTCACGCGCGCCTTGCGGCGCCGGATCAGGTCCGTCGCCCGGTTGCGGGTGATGCGATACACCCACGTGGCGAAGCCGGCCCGCGCGGGGTCGAAACCCGCTGCGTTCTTCCACACGGAGATGAATACGTCCTGGACCAGCTCCTCGGAGGTCCCCCTGTCTCCCAGGTAACGCATGCCCGTCCCGTAGACGAGACCAGCGTAGCGGTCGTAGAGTATGGAGAGGGCGCGTTCGTCTCCGGATGCTACGCTTCGCACCAGAATCTCGTCTTCTACACGGTCCATCCAGAGCCTTCCCCGGCCGCCGGCGAAAACGGACCTTCCGGTCCCACGTTCCATGGAGCGGACGGTATCCTGCCCGCGTTCGCCGCCCGGCGCAAGACATACAGCACTCCCCGATACTAAACCTTTCATACAGAGATTTATACGACTGGCCAGGCTTATCGGATGATCGTTTTCGCCCTCCACAGCCGGGATTGGGGTTAAAATAGGCTGGTTACGAGAAGGAAGGTATGGTCCCGATGTCATCGGACACGGCCGAGACGAAGCTCGAGGGGGTGGCCCAGCGGCCTGCCCGCGGGTCACTCAAGAACTTTTTCGGCGATCTCAGGGATCTGCTCCGCTACCAGACGCTCAAGGCGACCGTACAGGAGTTCGTGCGCGACGACGCCCTCGGCATGGGTGCGCAGCTCGCCTTCTACCTGGTCCTTGCCATCTTCCCTTTCATCCTGTTCTGCGTCGCGATCCTCGACGCGTTCTCGAGCTCCGACCCGCAGTTCGTCGCAGAGCTCTTCGAGTACCTGAGGCGGCTCCTGCCGGAGCAGGTCTTCGGCCTGATCCACACCTACACGGAGAACACGCTCCGTAACGAAGACACGGCACCTGGCCTCCTATCCGTCGGCATCCTCGGCACGATCTGGGCCGCCTCTGGCGCCTTCGCGGCGCTCATAAACGCCCTAAACCGCGCCTACGACGTGCAGGAGACACGGCCGTTCTGGAAGGTCAGGGGCATCGCCATCCTGATGACGCTGGGCCTCTCGGCACTACTTTTGACGGGTGTGCTGCTTCTGGTCGCGGGACCATCCATAGGAAAGACAATCGCCGAGATCTTCACCCTGGGCGACGAGTTTATGTTCGCCTGGAACATAGCGCGCTGGCCTGCGGCGCTCTTGTTCATGGTCGTGACCGTGGCGCTCCTGCTCTACTTCGCCCCCGACGCCAACCAGCCGTTTCGTTGGATCACACCAGGCGGGTTCGTCGGCATCATGCTCTGGGTGCTCGCGAGCGTCGTCTTCAACCTGTACCTGAGCAGCGACTTCAACACCTACAACAAGACCTACGGCTCCATAGGAACCGTCATCATCCTGCTACTCTACCTCTATATCTCCTCCCTGACGATCCTCTTCGGCGCCACCCTCAACGCCACGCTAGTCAGGATAAAGGAAGAGGTCTCCGGCGAACAGATTCTCGACGCCGCACCGGCCAACGACAAGCCTGACATCACCGACGAAGAGGAGAACATAGTAGGATAAGCAAAGGTCAAGGGCGAAGACGCAAGCCGTCTTTGATATACTCCGGCGCACTGGAGGAGTGGCCGAGTGGTTGAAGGCGGCACCCTGCTAAGGTGTTATACCTCTCAACGGGGTATCGAGGGTTCGAATCCCTCCTCCTCCGCT
>Ga0126304_10000320_pt1 | contig 18526 bp, 16 predicted proteins | sample Plot25_FD_92538 | JGI IMG/M metagenome (GOLD analysis project Ga0126304, IMG submission 92538) | Serpentine soil microbial communities from UC McLaughlin Reserve, CA, USA - Plot25 | ecosystem: Environmental > Terrestrial > Soil > Grasslands | place: USA: UC McLaughlin Reserve, Lake County... | reverse complement strand
TTGAGGTCGCGATCTTTCCGGCTGTAGCCAAGCCCGGTAGAGAGGTATGGCCGGACCTCGTCGCCGTCCAGCACCTGAACCCTGGTGCCGTCCTGCTCAAGCCGGCATGCCAGCTCGCGGGCGATGGTCGACTTGCCGGCCGAAGGCAGCCCGGTGAACCACAAAGTGGCGCCATGAAAATTGCCTGGAACGGCTTCCAGTAGCTGTCCGTTCGCGTGCTGGGACGGCAGCGAGACCGCGGAGTGGCGGATGCTCATTGGTGGATTCCGCATTCGGTCTTGGCCAGGCCGGACCAGCGGCCTGATCGCGAGTCACCGGGAACCGGTACCGATGTGCACGGCTCGCAGCCGATCGAGGTGTAACCCTCGTATAGCAGCGGGTTGACCATCAGCGAGTTCTGCTCGATGTAGTCGGCCACCTCCTGGTCGCTCCACTTCGCGATCGGTGAAATCTTGACCAACTGGCGGCGCGAATCCCATGTGACAATCTGCGTTTTCGCCCGTGCAGGGGAATCGGCCCGCCGGATGCCACTGGCCCAGGCGGTGTATCCCTTCAGTGCCCTATCAAGGGGTTGAGTCTTGCGCAGCGCGCAGCACTGGTCTGGGTCACGACCGAAAAGGTCCTTGCCCCAGGCGGTGTCTTGCTCGGCAACACTCTGATCAGGAGTGACACTGATCAGATTGACGTTGTGCACGGCGACAACGGCGTCTCGGGTGCCGATTGTCTCGATGAAGTGGTAGCCGGTGTCGAGAAAGATCACATCGATCCCGGGAGCAACTTGCTCGGCTAAGTGGATCAGCACGGTGTCGGCAAGCGAGGAGGTCACGACCAAGCCGCTGCCGAACTCCTCGTAGGCCCAGGTCATGATCTCCTGTGCAGTTGCGTCTTCCAGTCGGCGACTGGCGTCTCGCGCGACGACACGAGGATCAACTGTGGTGGTCATGACCGCTCCCGATCGGCATGTCGGCTGACGGAGGCCAGGCCGAGAAACGTCACGGAGAACGCGCGTAAGCAGCTGCGGCATTCCCAGCCGCCGCCTTCGAGCGGGAACAAAGTCTCCTCGGCGCAGTACGGGCAGTAGATGACCGACTGGCGATTAGCGTGCCCCGACGGCGGGGATCCCTGCCCAGGGTTTGCCGCAGCGCGCCCTGAGCTCAAAGTGCCGCTCATGTGAGCACCGCCTCGTCAGCTCGTGCGACCCACTGGGCAAATCGCTCGGCTCCGTTGCGTCCGGCCAGGTAGGCGCGAGCCACTCTTTCGACATAGTCGGGAAGCTCCGTCGCAGCGACCTTGTGCCCGCGAAGCTTGCGCCCGAAGCCGGCGTCAAGGCCAAGCCCACCGCCCAAATGCACCTGGTAGCCCTCAACCTGCCTGCCGTCCGGACCTGTCACGATCTGGCCCTTCAGGCCGATGTCGGCGACCTGGATCCGCGCGCATGAGTTGGGGCAACCATTGAGATGCACGGTGATCGGCGAATCGAGCTGGCCGAGCCGCTGCTCGAGTTCGTCGACAACTCGAGCAGCCTGCTGTTTGGTCTCGACGATGGCGAGCTTGCAGAACTCGATTCCAGTGCATGCCATCACCGACCTGCGCCAGTCTTCTGGCTTCGCCGACAGTCCGATCTGCCCAGCCTCGGCGATCAAGGAATCAACCCGATCCTCGGCCAGGTCGAGAACAAGCAGCTTCTGCAGCGGGGTAGTACGCAGCCGGTATGAACCATGGGCTTCTGCGATCTCCGCCAGCCTTACCAGGGTCGTGCCGCCCGTACGACCCGCAACGCCGGCCAGCCCGACGAAGTACCGGCCGTCCTTCTGACGGTTGACGCCTACATGATCGCCGGCCACCGCCGGGATCGCCGGTGCGGGTCCGTCGATCAGCTTCCGCCTCAGGTACTCGGTCTCCAGCACCTGGCGGAACTTCTCGATGCCCCAGTCGGCGACCAGGAACTTCAGGCGCGCTCGCGATCGCAGCCGCCGGTAGCCGTAGTCGCGGAAGACCCCGACCACGCCGGCCCAGACCTCCGCCACCTCCTCGCGAGGTATCCAGCCGCCGACGCGCTGAGCGAGCATCGGATTGGTGGACAGCCCGCCGCCGACCCACAGATCAAAGCCGGGCCCATGTTCGGGGTGGATCACCCCGACGAAGGCGACATCGTTGACCTCGGGTGCAACATCGTGATCCGGCATGCCGGTGAGCGCAGTCTTGAACTTGCGGGGCAGGTTGGAGAACTGCGGGTCTCCGATGTAGCGCTCGACGATGTCGCGAATCGCCGGGCTCGGATCGATGATCTCCTCGGCCGCAATACCGGCGACCGGAGACCCGATGATGACCCGTGGGCAATCCCCGCAAGCTTCGGTTGTGTGCAGGCCTACCGCCTCGAGCCGCCGCCAGATCTCGGGCACGTCCTCAATGCGGATCCAGTGCAGCTGGACGTTCTGCCGGTCGGTCACGTCTGCTGTGTCACGGCCGAACTCGACCGAGATCTGGCCGATGACCCGCAGCTGTTCGGTGGTCAGTGCACCACCGTCGATGCGGATTCGGAGCATGAAGTACTCGTCGTCGAGCTCCCACGGCTCCAGCGTCGCGGTCTTACCACCGTCGATACCGGGCCGGCGCTGGGTGTAGAGGCCATACCAGCGAAAGCGCCCGCGCAGGTCAGACGGGTCGATCGAAGCGAAACCGCGCTTGGCGTAGATGTTCTCGATCCGCTCGCGCACGAGCAGCGGATTGTTGTCCTTCTTCGACTGCTCATTCTGGTTGAGGGGCTCGCGATAGCCGAGCGCCCACTGACCCTCGCCCTTCTTTCGTCGGGCGGTCTGAGCTGACCGGGGGGGTCGCGACGAACGGCTGCTCGCCTGGTCGCTGGCGGTCCGGGTAGTAGTCATCGTGTCCTCGTGTGTGGCTGCCGCTGTCCAGAGGCCTCGGCTCAGCGCAGGACGAACGGCGCGGGCGGGGTTAGCCGTAAAGGCGAGAACACATCATCGACTCCGTACGACCGAGGTCGACGAAGCGGCGCGCAGTCAGCCGATCTATCCAGCGCCGTCGCGATTGCCGCGGCGAGGCTTGGACTCCGGGGACGAGGCGCATGGGACCAACCATGTGCCACACCAAGATCTCAATCAAATCCAATTCTCACTTTCTGAGAAGCGAGTCCATATTTTGAGATTCTCAGCGTGCTGGAGGGGTCTTAGCCAACGCCTTTTTGATCGATCTGCGACACGTCCGGCCAGACCTTGTCTACGGCAGTGTTGAATGCTGCGCCGATCAGCATCGCAATGTTGATCACGTACAGCCAGATGAGCACCGCAATGGGAGCGGCAAGGGGTCCATAGATCGAACTGCTGCCAGTCGACAAGTCCAGCACCCAGCGCAGCAGCGCGCTCCCACCGATCCACATCAGCAGGGTCAGCGCGGCACCAGGCAGCTCGCCTCGCCAGCGGCTGCGGACCGGCACGGACAGGTGAAACAAAGTCGCCAGAACGCAAACCGAGCCGATCAGCACCACAGGCCAGTACAGACTTGCCAGAAGGTCGAACCGGTTCGCCAGCACGCGGTCGACCAAACTGGGACCTGCTAGGACAAGTGGTAGTAAGACAACTCCAGCCAGCAGGAAAACGACGTACAGCGAGAAAGACAGTGCGCGGGTTCGCACGATGCCGCGCCGGCCGCCTAGGCCGTACATGATCGTGATGGTGTCGACCAGCACATTCAGTGCCCGCGATCCCGACCAGAGAGCGATGACGAAACCGATCGAAATCACTTCGAATCGACCGCCCGACAAGACTTCATCGAGCGTCGGAGCGATAACTGAGTTCACCGCGTCAGGGGTGAGGGCCCGGGACGCGAGTTCGAGGACTTCCTGGCGAAAGTTGGCGATGGTTTGGACAGCGAAGCGATCGGCCACGAATCCGATTGCGCCGGCGAGGCCGAAAATCAGTGGCGGTAAGGACAAGATGGCGAAGAAGGCCGCCTCGGCGGCCAGCCCGGTGACTCGATATCGCAGGCAGGCGCCAACCGTTTGCGCAATGACCTGCCAGCCGGGCTTCGTCAATCGACGCGCATGGCGAAGCGCCGCTGCAGACCTGGCCTTTGAGCGTTCGGCGTCACCGGAGGCGCTCACCCGCCCAGCCTAGGTCGGCCATCCCACCGCCGGGCACCGAAAACTGCCGCTCGCGAGCCGATTAGCCGCCTGCAGCGCCCAAAATCTCGAGAAGGGCAGTCGATTTCAAGAACCAGAGTCGCGCTAGTCCACCGGAATTCTCTTGAGGTTCTCTGTGCCCGGGCCCTCGAGGAGGGTGCCATCAGATGCGAACCGGGAGCCGTGCAGTGGGCAATCCCAAGACCGTTCAAGATCATTCCATCGGACGATCCCGCCCAAGTGGGTGCAAACGGCTGATACCGCGCACGTCGTGCCGTCGACTGTCGAGATGGCGACCGGCCGACCGTGCTCGCTGCCGACCTGGCCTTGGCCCTCGTCGGGCTTGGTGTTCTGGACCGAAATCGGCCGAAGCTCGGCGCCTACCCAGTCTTTGGTGGCCGTTATCCCCACGTCTGCATTGAAGCGCACGCCTTCCAGCACCGCCGGTGGCTTCGTCATCCGGGTGTTGAGCGTTCGGGCCCACTCGGTCCTCTGTCCGAGGATGGTGTCGGTGATCATCAATGCGGCCATCGCGGAGTTGGTCATGCCCCACTTGCCGTAGCCGGTTGCCAGCTGGACCTTTCCGCCGCCCCGGGGCAGCTTCCCGATGAACGGCACGTGGTTGTGCGACTGGTAGTCCTGGGCGGACCAGGTATGCGTCAATTCGGCGCCGGGGAAGTGCTTAGTCGTCCAGTTCATCAGGTCTTCGACCAGGCGGGACGGTGACTCGGGGAAGTGCCCACCCTCGTGACCGTTGCCTCCTACGACCAGCCGTTCCTCTGCACCATGCATCGCCGTGCGCAGTGAACGCGTGGGTGTGTCAGCCGAGATGTACATGCCTTGGGGGCGATCTCCCGGAACCCGGAAGGCGAGCGCATAGGAGCGCTGTGGCGTGACCTTGGCGAAGTACAACCCGCGGTCCAGGAAGGGTATGCCGCTCGCGACCACGACGTGGTCTGCGACAAGGTTTCCGCGGCTCGTAGCAACCGTTGCACTCTGCTCGACGGATATCTTGCGAACCCGCAGACCTTCGATAAGCAAGCCGTTTCGCTCGCGCAGCTCGCGGGCCAATGCGAGCAGCAGATCCATCGGGTAGAGCTGGGCCTGATCGGGCAACCGGACTGCGCCGTATGTGCTGTACGGCAGCTCGACTGCGTCCTCCAATGAGAAGTCCAGGCCGATGTCCCGGCCAATCTCGTACTCGCGACGTACAGAATTCCGGGCGGCGGGTGATCCGGCATACGTCCACGCGTCACGACGCTCCACGGGCACGGCGTGTTCGGCACAGTAATCGAGCACCCAGGTCTGCCCAGCGCGGTTGCCCTGCACATAGGCGGCGGCCACCTTCTCGCTGTGGGATCGAACGATCTTGGAGAGGTTCGTTCCCTGGAGCAAGGTCAGTTTGCCGGTGGTGTTCCCTGTGGTCACTGCGCCAAGCCGGCGGGCCTCGAGCACTGTAACCCGTCGACCGGCGCGGGCAAGCAGAACGGAAGTGATCAATCCAGTAAGACCTGCGCCGACGATCACATCGTCGAATTCGCCACCGGGTACAAACGGGTCGCTCGTCGGCAGGTCCGTCCGGTCAAGCCACAACGACGTCATAACGCCTCCCCAGCAGACCACTTGTTCCGGGCGGGACTCCGCCCACTAAGGTAGCGTCCGACCTTAGGAGGCGTGCTATGGATACATGGATCATCGTGCTGATCATTATCGTTGTAGTCCTGGCGATCGTGGCGGTGCTGGTCTTACCGAGAATGCGGCGGCAAACGAATGAGCGCAGGGAAATCCAGGCGCGAGATGCTCGCCAGGAAGCTCAACGACTTGGCGCCCAGGCAGCGGCCGCGCAAGCCGCGGCTGATGAACGAGCCGCTGCTGCAAGGCGGGAGCGCGCCGAAGCCGAACTGCGCGCAGCCGAAAGTGAGCGGGACGCTCAGCAGAGTTTGGCTGAGGCCGAGCGTCAACGCGCCGAGGCGCAGAAGCTGGAAGAAAAGGCCAACAAATTGGATTCGCGGTTGGGTAATCGTGCCGAAGAGCCGGTCGCTCGCCGGGCAGACACCAGCACTACCGAAGACGAACGCCTTGACGGTCGTCAGCGGCAGCCGGGTGCCTACGACACTGACGCTCCGGTGAGGGACGACGAGGCGCTAGCAGCTCGTCAGCGGCAGCCTGGTCCTTACGACACAGATTCTCCCGCCAGAGACGATTCGCCGGTGACAAATCGGGACGCGGACGACGTCCGGGTGCGAGATGAGTCCGTAAGGGATGACCCGCGCCTTCAAGATCGTCGCGACCAGCCAGGGGCTCTTGGCTGAGCGCAGGGCTGTAGGTCGCCACCGTTAGGTCCGGCCAGCTCCGCCTACCCCCGGACCAGCCAATCCAGGGGGCCCGATGCATTGCCAGTCCCTGGACGAGATAGCAGATTTAAAGCCGAAGCGGGTCGCCGTTGTTTTGATCACTGTGCGCTGCGCGGTGCTGCTGGACCGATCCCCGTACCGCTGGAACGACCTCTTCGGCGAACCGCCGGACCTGCCGGACCGGATCCTCGGCCGGCCCGAAGACGAATGTGTCCATGCCCTGCTCGACGACTAGCGGTGTCAGCTCAGCAACCCATTGCTCTACCGGTCCGTTGAAGAACTCTCCTGACCTGTCAATGGCACCGAAAATGTTGTAGAGCCGCCGGATGTCAGCGGGATTGCGTCCGGCTGCCTCGGCAGCTGCGTCGATGCGCCGGTTCATCCCGGGCAGCTTGTCAGGGGTCGCCCACGAGCTCGAAGGAACCCAGCCGTCCGCTTCCCGGCCCAGTAAACCGAGCATTCGGGGACCGCCCGCACCGAGCCAGATACCGATGGGATGCGCTGGCTGCGGACCAGGTTTGACGCCAGCCAGCCGGTGATGCTTGCCGGCGTATCGAACCGATCGCTCATCTGACCACATCAACCGGATGACAGCGATCGCCTCCTCGATAGCACTCACCGCCTCGCCGGGCGAGCGCCGCTGGCCACCCATCGCGTGCACGGCCTCCCAGAACGCGCCGGCGCCCAACCCCAGTTCGAACCGACCTCCGGACATGACGTCCAGGCTGGCCGCCGCCTTGGCGATCATCGCAGGTGGGCGCAGCGGCAGGTTGGTCACATCTGGGAAGACCCGCACCCGTCGAGTACGGGCCAAGATAGTGGCCATCAGCATCCAGGTATCGAGGAATCGGCGCTGATAAGGATGGTCCTGGACGCCGATGAGATCCAGGCCGGTCTCGTCTGCGATCCTCGCCATCGCGAGGATTTGGTCGAATGCTGACGCTTCCGGCGAAGGGAAGATCCCAAACTCCAGCGCCCGCCCGTAGTCCGCCACGGATCTATCCTCCGACAGCTACTGGCGCTGCTGGAGTGTGGCTGTTTTCCCTGGCTCTGTGGCCTAGCGAGAGATCGTCCCTCTGGAGACTATGCCTCGGTGGCGGTCAACTGCTCCGCGTACGCATCCTGCAGGCGCCGAGCCTCGCTGTCGCGCTCAACGAGGGGAGGAGCGGCCCCGGTATCGAGCAGTACACCCAGCTGGTTCAGGCACACGTGATAGCCCCCGGCTGCACTTACAGCGCCTCCCGGGTCGGGCGATTCCAGCCAAGTCGTGAAGGTCAAGGTGGTCTCGCCGTCGCTCGGCTCCAACTCGAAGCGCAGAACGTCGCCACCCCACCTCCACTGGAATATCTGGAGCGGCTCCCAGACCTCGATGCGGCCGCGGAGAGACGGTTCCTCTAGCTGGTACTTCGCCACCTGAGCGGGCCAGAACGGCAATTCGATGTCGGCTCCGGCACGGCGCTCCCCGACGATGTCGCATGGCATCCAGTACCTCAGCTGATCGGACTCCGTGATTGCACTCCAGACCCGCTCCAAGGGATGGGAGAAGTGGCGGACGAAACGAAGCCCGATCCGGTCGCCGTCTTGCAGCACCTCACCCATGGTGTCCATCGGCTTGTCAATCATCCTTCCTCCGTTCGGTCCAGGTGGCGGGCTAACACGTCCAACCGCCCTGCCCAGGCTGTTCGATACGGCTCAATCCAGGCGTCGAGCTCGCGCAACGGCTCGGGCCGCAACTGATACCACCGACGCTGTGCTTGTGGCCGCACGACGACAAGACCGGCATCGCGAAGCGCCTTGAGATGCTTAGAGACCGTCGGTTGAGCGATGTCGAGTAGATCCACGAGATCGCTGACAGAGCGGTCACCTTCCCGCAGCACGTCGAGGATCCGGCGACGGTGCGGTTCCACCACGACCTCGAACAGATCTACCGCCACACGTAGAGTATGCCTCATTGGCAATATTGCCGTCAAGCAATAGTGCGTCCGCACTTGGCCAGTGCAGCGGCTTGCTCGGCTAGCGTGGAGCGGTGACCCGGTACGTGATCCTCGGCGCTGGTGCGGTCGGCGGCGCCCTTGGCGGGCGGCTAGCCCAGGCCGGCCGTGATGTGGTGCTCGTTGGCCGTGGTGAGCACCTGGCCGCGATGCGCCGGGATGGCCTCCGGTTGCGGACACCTGAGGAGGACATCACTCTGCCGGTGAGAGTGGCCGCGACACCCGGCGAGGTGGATCTCAGGCCTGATGACCTACTGGTGGCCAGCGCGAAGACCCAGCAGCTCGGAACTTTGTTCCCCGCCTGGGCAGATGCTCCTGTTCAGCTCGCTGATCAGAAGGCAACCACTGCGGGCGAGTCGTTACCGCTGCTGACTGCGACCAACGGTGTTGCCGCGGAGGGCCTCGCGCTGCGCTACTTCGCCTGGGTGTACGGGGTCTGCGTGTGGATGCCGGCGTCGCGGCTCGTGCCCGGTGAGGTGATTGCCCGAGGCACTCCCGTGTCCGGCGTGCTGCATGTCGGTCGGGTGCCAGCGACCTTGGCCATCGCTGGTGACGAGACGCTACGACAGGTTTCCTCGGACTGGACGGCAGCCCGCTTCACCGTGCACCTCCCCGAAGATGTCATGACATGGAAGTACCGGAAGCTGATCAGCAACCTTGGCAACGTCTTTGAAGCGCTGGCTGGCCGCACCAAGCAGGTCCGGCCCTTGCTTGAGGCGGCCGATCAGGAGGCGCGCACTGTCTTGGATGGAGCTGGCGTCGGTTATACGAGCGACGAAGAGGAGTCGGCGGCTCGGTCCGCCGGGTTCTCGATAGGCCGCATCCCAGGAGTCGAGGAGCATTTCGGCGGTTCTACCTGGCAGTCGCTGACTCGCGGCACCGGCGACATCGAGACCGACTACCTCAACGGCGAGATCGCCCGACTGGCACATCAGCACGGTCTGCAAGCACCGATCAACACCCGCCTGGCTGCCCTCGGCCGAAAGGCGGCCGCCGCCGGCTGGAGACCTGGTGAGCTCAGCCCCGTCAAGCTGGCCACTGCTCTTCAGCTGCCCGCGCCCTAGGCGGGATCGAGTTGGCAGAGGCGGTGCTCCATGGTTCGAGACCTGCTGTTATCGACTCGTGCCTTGGTGGCCCATATCGGATTCGATCGGGGTGGTCACCGACCAGCGATAACCCGTCGAAACTCCTGGATTGCATGGGCAACCCCGCCATGCCAGGGCGGCCCGTGACCAGGCAGCACCCAGGTGGCTTGTAGCGCCTCCAACTTCGCGAGCGAGGCAGTCGCCTCACCCGGATCCAGTGTGAAGGGTGCGGGTCGTGGACCACTCTCGCCCGTCAGTACATTGCGGGTTGTCATCGTGTCACCCACGAACACGGCGTCCACCATTGGCACGTGCACCGCCACGCTGCCAGGCGTATGCCCCGGCATGTGGATGATCTGGGGAGAGCCGGGCAGATCGAGTGTCGCGTCGTCGGTGAACGTCACAACTTCGGCGACCGGGCGAATGCGCAGCCCGCCATGTCGCGCGCCGTACCAGAGGAAGCCCAGCAGCGCCCGCACCTTGATGGGTCGCCAACCAGCGTTGGGCTTTCTGATCTCACCCCGGGCACGGGCAGCGTCCAATTCGTGAACGTGAACAGCGCCGCCTCCACGCTGCCTGAACCGCTCCGCGAAACCGATGTGGTCGGTGTCGCCATGAGTCAGGACTATGCCTCGAACGTCATCAAGTGAGTGATCTAGTCGATTGAGTTCTGCTTCCAACTCGCGCCAATGGCCGGGTAGACCGGCGTCGACGATGGTGATCCCCGCTTGATCTTCTACCAGGTAGCAATTGACGAAGTCGGAGCCGATTCGATGCAAGCCGGGAGCCAGCCTCATCGCGACCTCCTGACAACGTTTTGCTTAGCACTATGGACAATGCCTTACTGCTATGTGATCCTGGCCACGATCGTCGCAATTCCTAACAGCGACTGGATCGACGCCTTCGACTTCTCTGCCAATGTTCGCGACCATACTCGGTGGGATCCATTCATACGACTCGAGCAGATTTCGTATGATCCATCGGCGGCGGAACAGTCATTGAAGGAATCAGCGGCGGAAGCGGCACACTCCGTCGAATTAATCGACTCTGGTATCCCTGGATAGCGAAACTCAACCAGTTGACCGGCGTGGAGACAGCGACGATTTGGCGCGCATTGAGGGAGCTCAGCCGGCCAGGTGAGCGGAGATGGATTTCTATTCCCTTGCGCTCTCGCGGTTAGGTCGACCAGACTGAGTCTGGGTTTTTTCGGACATCGCTCGCTCAGGATGGTGTCTTGTCCACGTCGACGCCAAGCGCTGAGGACCACAGCAGGCTGCTGCGCGACTATGCCGACGCCACCGAGCAGTTCAGGGCCACCAATGAGGTCCTCACTGCACTCGGCCGGTCGACCTCGGACCCTGACGCGGTGCTCGACACCGTCGTAAAAAGCGCTCGGCGGCTCTGCCGTTCCCAGGTTGCCGCGGTCTACCTGATCGAAGGTGGCATCTTCCGGCTGGCGTCCTCCGTCGGTCTATCGCAGGAGTTTGTCCGAAACGTGACCGACTTCCCGATGGAGGTGAACCGTGGCACGGTGATTGGACGGGCGGCTGTGGAACGCCGGGTCCAGAAGGTCAGCGACGTTCTCACCGACACCGAATTCGCGCGCAGCGACGTGCAGCAGAAGGGCGGTATCAGAAGCTCGATGTCGGCGCCGCTCCTGCTCGACGGTGAGGTAGTTGGAGGCCTTTCGGTATACCGCACCAAGGTCGACCCCTTCGACGACCGGGAGGAGGGGCTGCTGGAGGCGTTCGCCGCGCAGGCCGCCATCGTGGTCCACAATGTCCACCTGGTGAGGGCGCTGGAGGCGCGGGGCGCGGAGCTGGTTCGGCGGGTCGAGCAGATGGAGGCCTTGAGCGACGTCGCCCAAATGGTCGGCTCCAGCCTGGTGCTCGACGAAGTACTGTCCAACATCATCAAGAACGCGGTTCGGTTCGCCGGCTGCGACGGCGGTTCGATCATGGAATACGTCGCGGACGAGCAGTGCTTCTCAGTGCGCAGCGCCTACGCAAGCAGCCCCGAGCTGCTGGAGCGACTGCGCACCACCCGGATCGAGCTGGATACCACGCTGGTCGGCCGGGCCGCGCGGGAAGGCCACCCGATCGCCGTTTCGAACCTCGACCTGGTCGACCTGGACCCCCACCTCCAGGTCCTGTATGACGACGGCTGGCGGTCCGTGCTCACTGTCCCGCTTCCTCGCGATGGCCACATCATCGGTGCTCTGGTGGTCCGTCGTCGCACGCCCGGAGAGTTCTCCGAGGAGACCTCGGAGTTTCTCCAGACCTTCGCAAGCCAGTCGGCAATGGCGGTCTACAACGCCCAGCTGTTCCGAGAACTGGAGCAGAAGAGCGCCGAGCTGCAGGTGATGAGCCAACACAAGTCCGATTTCCTGGCCAGCATGTCGCACGAGCTGCGGACCCCGCTGAATGCGGTGATCGGGTTCTCTGAGGTGTTGCTTGAACGGCTCTTCGGTGAGCTCAACGACCGCCAGGACGAGTACCTCCGGGACATCCTGAGCTCGGGCAAGCATCTACTCGCGCTGCTCAACGAGATCCTCGACCTGTCGAAGGTCGAAGCCGGTCGAATGGAGCTCGAGATCTCTACCGTCTCGGTGCCGGCGGCGGTCGAGTACGCGATCTCGATGGTGCGCGAGCGGGCGGCCCGGCACCGGATCACGATCAATTCCTCGGTCGATGAGACCATCAACCGGATTGAGTCCGACGAATTGCGACTGCGTCAGGTCCTGGTGAACCTCCTGAGCAACGCAGTCAAGTTCACCCCCGATGGCGGGCAGGTCCACGTCAGAGCTGAGCCGGTGGCCCACGAGCTGGTGATCACTGTCCAGGACAACGGTCCCGGCATCGCTAGAGACGACTGGGAATCGATCTTCGAGTCATTCCAGCAAGGTCGTCGTGGTGCCCCGCGCGAGGAGGGGACCGGCCTCGGACTAACGCTTTGCCGCAAGATCATGACCCTGCTCGGCGGACGAATCTGGCTCGAGTCCGAGCTAGGGATGGGCAGCGCCTTCCACGTGGCTTTGCCACTCGAAAGGACGGTCGCCGAAGCCAGAACCGGGTCGGGAGAAGACGTCGACGGCCGCCGATCCGTGGTGGTGATCATCGATGATGACCGGGCATCGCAGGAGCTGCTGTCGGCTTACCTGGTTGGGACCGGCGTGCAAGTCGTCCGCACACGCGACGGAATCGAGGGCCTCGAAGAGGTCCGCCGGTTACGGCCGGTGGCCGTGGTGCTAGACATTCTGCTGCCCGGCATCGATGGGTGGGCTGTGCTCGATGCACTGCGCAGCGACGAGACCACCCGAGATGTACCGGTGATCATCGTGTCGATCCTGGATGAGAGGTCGCGCGGGCTCGCTCTCGGTGCGGCCGGCTACCTGACCAAGCCGGTGAGCCGGGATGACCTGATCGAGGCCCTGCGCAATGTGCAGGTGTTGAGCCCATGAGCTCGGCGCGCGTCCTGATCGTGGAGGACAACCCACTCAACCTCAAGCTGGTAAGGGACGTGCTACTGAACGCCGGCTTCGACGTGATCGAGTCGCGAACGGGGGAGGAAGGGGTGGCGCGGGCCCAGGACAGCCAACCGGACGTGATCTTGATGGATCTGCAGCTGCCGGGAATCAACGGAACACAAGCGCTTCGGTTGATCAGGGAGGACCCGAGCGGAGCCGACGTCCCGGTCATCGCCCTGACTGCCTTCGCGATGTCGGAGGATCGGGACCGCGCTCTGCTCGACGGGTTCGACGGCTACCTCACCAAGCCGATCAGCGTTCGTGATCTTCCGCATGAGGTTGGCAGATTTCTGACTGAGAAGCGCGACAATGATTGATACGGTCACCATCTTGGCCGTCGATGACCAGCCGGCGAACCTGCGTCTGCTGGATGCCGTGCTCTCCCCGAGGGGCTACCGCGTAGTCAGCGCATCTTCTGGTGACCAGGCGCTCGAGTTGCTGCCCTCCGCGGGTGCAGACCTGGTGCTGCTCGACATCGTCATGCCCGGACTCGACGGATATGAGGTGTGCCGACGGATCCGCAGCGCACCTGAGACTGCGTTCCTTCCCGTGGTGATGATCACCGCGAGCGGAAACCAGGAGAAGACCCGAGCCATCGAAGCGGGCGCCGACGACTTCGTCAGCAAGCCGTTCGATCAGAGCGAGCTGCTGGCCCGGGTGGCCTCGTTGACTCGGATCAAGCGATACCACGACACCATTACCAGGCAGGCAGCCGAGTTGGCGCAGTGGAATGCTGAGCTCGAGGCTCGGGTGAACACGCAGTTGGAGGAGCTGCAGCGGATGAACCGGCTGCGACGGTTCCTCTCTCCTCAAGTCGCTGAACTGGTGATCAGCTCCGGGGACGACTCCTTCCTTGGCAGTCACCGCCGCGAGATCGTCGTGGTCTTCTGTGACCTGCGGGGGTTCACGGCGTTCGCTGAGTCGAGTGAGCCAGAAGAGGTGATGGGGGTGCTCAGCGAGTACCACACAGCCCTCGGCGAGCTTATCTTCCGTTATGAGGGGACTCTGGAGCGATTCACCGGAGACGGGCTGATGGTGTTCTTCAATGACCCGATCCCGCTCGACAAGCCTGCCCAACGTGCAGTGGAGATGGCGCTAGCCATGCGCGACCGGGTTGGGACGCTGGCTGAAGGCTGGAGCCGAGTCGGTCATGATCTAGGCTTCGGCGTCGGAATTGCTCAGGGCTTCGCGACCCTGGGCCGCATCGGCTACGAGGGGCGTTTCGACTATGCGGCGATCGGTACGGTCACCAATCTCGCGGCCCGGTTGTGCGCAGAGGCCGGCGCCGGGCAGGTCCTGGTATCGCAGCGAGTCTTCAGCGCTGTCGACGAGGTCGCCGTCGGGGAGTCGGTCGGTGCCCTGGAGCTGCGAGGGTTCAGCCGCCCGGTCCGCGCGTTCGGCGTGTCACACCTGATCGGCGACTCGGTCGAGGCGGCGCCTCAGTGACCCGCGGCGACACCGATCGCCAGGCGACGCCGCTGCGGCTGTCCGACCTGGACGAGTCAGAGCGAAGCCGCCGCTTCGCCCGGCTGCAGGAGCGGATGCCGGCAGTGTGGGAGGCGTGGCGGCTCAACCTGGAGGACGAGTCCGTGGTCGTGTTGCCCTCGGTCACGCTCGATCCGGCGGTGCCCGGCGCAGGCAGCCTGACCCAGGCGTTCGAGGAGCGCTTCTTGTTCTTGTTACTGCTGCTCCGGCAGCCCCGACTGCGGATGGTCTACGTCACCTCGATGCCGATCAAGCCGAGCATCGTGGAGTACTACCTCGCGCTACTGCCGGGGGTGATTCCCAGCCACGCAATGGCGCGGTTGACATTGGTGTCGATCGACGATTCGTCACCCCGCCCATTGAGCAAGAAACTGCTGGATCGCCCGCGCATGCTAAAGAAAATCGCTGCGCTGATCCCCAATCGGCAACGTTGCCACCTGATTCCGTACAACGCCACGGCGCTCGAGCGCGACATCGCGCTGATCCTTGACATTCCCATGTACGGCGCAGACCCACGGCTCGCCCATCTGGGCACGAAGTCGGGCTGCCGCCGATTATTCGCCGAGGAGCGCGTGCCTCATCCGCTCGGTGCGGAGGACCTCCACAGCTTCGAGGAGGCAACCGACGCGATCCTGACAATGCTCAAGGAGCGCCCGTGCATCAGCGAGGTGATCGTCAAACTGAACGAAGGCGTGTCGGGAGCCGGCAACGCACTGGTGAATCTGCGCGGCATCGCCGACGTCGACAACTCGGATCGTCGCTCGCAGGTGGCGCAACGGGTCCGCTCGATGCAGCTCGAGTCAGCGTTCACCTCGCTGACGGCATACGAGGCGAAGTTCGAGCAAGACGGCGGAATCGTCGAGGAGCGGATCGTCGGCGAGGAACTGCTCAGTCCGAGTGTCCAACTTCGGGTACTTCCCGACCGGAGGGTGGAGCTGCTGTCCACTCATGATCAACTGCTCGGCGGTGTCAGCGGACAAAGCTACCTTGGCTGCATCTTCCCGGCCGACGCGGCATATTCCCGGCTCATCAGCGAGCCGGGCATCACAATCGGCGAAAGGCTGGCCAGGGAGGGGGTCCTCGGCCGGTTCGCTCTCGACTTCGTGGTCGTGCGGGACAGCGCCGGCAACTGGTCGGCGTACGCCATCGAGCTGAACCTGCGTAGGGGCGGCACTACCCACCCCTTCCTCACCCTGCAGTTCCTCACCGATGGGTCGTACGACGGTGCGTCCGGCTGTTTCCTGCTCCCCAGCGGTGAGCAGCGGCACCTGGTGGCAACGGATCATCTCCAAAGCAGTGAGCTGCGGGCGTTGGCGGTCGAGGACCTGTTCGACATCGTGGCGCGTCACGGACTGCACTTCGACCAATCCCGTCAAAGCGGAGTCGTCTTCCACATGATCAGTTCGCTCACCGAGCACGGGCGCATCGGGGTGACCGCGGTTGCGGAGTCACCCGGTGAGGCGATGCGCATCTACGACGAAGCGAAGGACGTGCTCCTCTCCGAAGCGGCGGAGGCAAGAGAGGATAGTACTCTGCCCGAGTAGGGAGGTGTCTTGCGGCACATCTGGTACGTCGCCTATGGATCGAACCTGAGTCAGGAGCGGTTCTCCTATTACCTCCGCGGTGGCCGACCGAAAGGCAATGATCGCCATTACCCCGGGTGCCGGGACACCAGCGACCCGATAGACAGCTTCGGCTTGATGATCCCGGGCGGAATCTACTTCGCCGGTCGGTCCTCCGGTTGGCAGGCCGGGATGGCTTTCTACGATCCCGAGGCCCCCGGTGAGGTGGCGGGCCGGGCGTACCTGCTCACCGCCGAGCAGTTCGTCGACGTCCTCGCCCAGGAGACCCTGCGGTCACCCGGGATGGCGCTCGACCTGGCACCCGCGTTCCGTGGCGACCGCTACAGCGACGGCGTTGGAGGCTATTCGATGCTGGTCCGGGTCGGAGACCGTCGCGGTGTGCCGCTGGTGACATTCACCCGTGACCGGCGTAGCGTCTCGAGCCTGGCGCCGCCGACCGTGCTTTACCTGGCGGCCATCGCAACTGGCCTGCGGGAGGCCCACGGGTGGTCACCGGCGCAGATCGATCGCTATCTGTCGGGACACTCGTCGGCCGGTTCGTCCTAGTAACCATGTCGGCTGGAACGGTGAGCCACACCAAGTTGCTGCTGCTCGCCGCCGAGCTCGGCCCGGAATCGCCGCTGCCGCCGTTCACCGGGCTGCAGAAGCTTCCTGACCCGTTGCCTTCTGCCGACCTGCCACTCGACATGCGCGAGCGCATCGCCTACGGCCAGCTGGCCAATCCGCTGCCCTATCCGTTGCAGAACTCCTACCTCCGCGACTTGCGGCCGCAGGAGATGCGCGCGATCCGAATGACCAACGGTCGACTGGAGGCGCTAGTGCTTCCGGGTCTCGGGGGCAGGCTCTGGTCACTGCGCGACCTGGCGGCCGAGCGGGATCTGGTGTTCACCAACCGTCGCTTGCAGTTCGCCAACTTCGCACTCACCAATGCCTGGTTCGCCGGCGGCATCGAGTGGAACCTCGGCTCCACTGGCCACGCAACCACGACCTGCCGACCGGTCTTCGCAGGCAGCGTGCCGTCGGACCGTGGAGCCGCAGTGCGGATCTGGGAGTGGGAACGCACCCGAGATCTCGTCTTCTCAGTCGACCTGCTGATGCCGGCTGACCGTCCAGTCCTGCTCGCTTTCGTCCGCGTCCGCAACCCTGATCCAGAGCCCAAACCGCTTTACTGGTGGACAAACATCGCCCCCCTGGAGGAACCGGGCGTGCGGGTTCTGGCGCCCGCCACCCGAGCGTGGCGAACCGGTTACGACGGATCCATCACGCGGGTGGACATCCCGTTTGCTGACGACCCAGCAATCGATGTCAGCTATCCACTACCGGCGCAGCGAGCCGCGGATTACTTCTACGAGCTGCCTTCCGAGCGACGTCCCTGGATCGCCGCTGTGCAGATTGACGGCCATGGGCTCATTCAGACCTCCACCGGTCAGTTGCGTGGTCGCAAGCTGTTCCTCTGGGGCACGGCCACCGGCGGTCGGCACTGGCAGGAGTGGCTGTGTGGGCCAGGGTCTCTCTACCTCGAGATCCAGGCTGGTCTGGCCACCACGCAACTCGAGCATCTGCGCTTGGAAGCAGGGGCAGAGATCAGCTGGGCGGAGGCCTACGTGCCGATCCGAGCTTCATCGAAGGCAGTTCACGGTTCTTGGCCCGATGCGGTCACAGAGATCACCGAGGAGGTGGCTCGGGCGGTCTCGGAGGAGGAACTCGACGAATTGCACCGTTGGTGGCGAGTCGACATGGCCGATGAGCCTCCGCAGCAGATGGCGGCCGGTTCTGGTGCCGGCGAGGCTGAACTTGTTGTACGCGGCGTACATCCCGACAGTCTTCCCGGCACCCCGTTCGGACAGCCGCTCTGCGACGGCTTCCGCCATCTCGTCGCGCTGACTCGAACCGGGAAGGTCGACAAGGAAGCAGTGGGCGCGGAAGTCCTGGTGCCACCGATCAGTGATCGCTGGAGCGCGGTGCTCGGCCGCGCAGCGCGCGACTGGTGGGTCCTGCTCATGAACGCCATTCGGGCCCATGCTCGCGGGGACCTTGAGGAGGCGCGGCTAAGCTACCTCCGCTCTGACCAGCTCAAAGCGACGCCTTGGGCGGCGCGCGGTCTGGCCCTGCTCGCCGGTGGCCGAGGAGATCACAAAAGTGCTGCGGACCTGTATGCCCGTGCAGTGGCCCAGGCGCCGGTCTGCCTGCCGCTGCTGATAGAGGCCACCGATCAACTATTGGCCGCCGGTCGGCCCGCCCTCTGCCTGGCGATGATCGATGCGGCGCCGGAACAGATCACTGTGCACGGCCGAGTGGTCCTGCAACGGGCACGTGCCCTGCTCGCCGGTGGGCAAGTTGACGCGGCCTGTGCCCTCCTCGAAG
>Ga0126304_10000318_pt1 | contig 18529 bp, 18 predicted proteins | sample Plot25_FD_92538 | JGI IMG/M metagenome (GOLD analysis project Ga0126304, IMG submission 92538) | Serpentine soil microbial communities from UC McLaughlin Reserve, CA, USA - Plot25 | ecosystem: Environmental > Terrestrial > Soil > Grasslands | place: USA: UC McLaughlin Reserve, Lake County... | reverse complement strand
TAGCAGCTGTCCTTTAGCTGCCGCCGTCTCCGTTCACCCGGAAGTCTGTCGTCTGGCCGAGACCCTCATCGCAGAAATTGTTAAAGCCCCCGTCGAGGAGCACTGCGACCGCGAGGGGGTTCCAAAGTGTCGTTTTGTGATAGACGCGGCCACGACGAAATAGGCCGCGGGGGCTCGTCCGCGCTCGGCCGCGAACCATCATTGTTCGGAGCTTTCGACTCACCTCCCCGGCAGAAGGCTCGTGAGCGCGTCCTTCAGGCGCTCAGCGAAGCCGGCCGTCAGCGACCAAGGCGGCAGTGATGTTATGAAGCAGGCACCTCCGGCGCAGGTGTGAGCTGCGATAGACTCACCTTGTGCATGAGATCGCGAAGGAGGTGCCCATGACCGTCTATTGTGGTGTGGACTTCCATGCGCGTCAACAGACCATCTGCTTCCGTGACTCGGCGGGCGAGGGGTCTCGCCTCGCCGAGTTACGTCACGACCGCGACGACGTACGCGGCTTCTATTCTAAGTTCGCCGGTGAGGTGGTCGTCGGGATCGAGGCCAGCGGTTACAGCTCCTGGTTCGTGGAGCTGTTAGAGGGCCTCGGCCATCGAGTTCTGGTCGGCGACGCAGCCGAGATCCGCCGCCGCGCCAGGCGCAGGCAGAAGAACGACCGGCGTGACGCCTCTCTCATCCTCGACTTGCTACTCAAGGGCGAGTTCCCGCGAGTCCACCGCCCGCCCTTCGAGAGCCGGGAGGTGCTGCGACTCCTGCGCTACCGGCACAAGCCGGTGCAGATGCGGACCCGCGCCAAGAACAGCCTGCAAGCGTTGGCGTACGGCGCCGGCTCGCCGCGGCGGGCGCATCTGCTGAGTCAGCGGGGGCGGGAGCGGCTCTTACAGTCGCCGATGGGCGCGGCGACGAGCCGGCAGCGGGGCGAGTGGCTCTCACTCGTCGAGGAGTTCGGCCGCCGCATCAAGGGTCTTGATGAGTGGCTGGGGCAGCGAGCCGCAGCCGACGAGCGCGTGGCGCGGCTGCGAACCCAGCCCGGCATCGGGCTGCTGACTGCTCTGGTACTGGTCCACACCTTAGAGCCGGTGAGTCGCTTCAGCGGCGGGCGCAAGGTGGCCGCAAAAAGAAGGTGCGAGCATCGCAATGCTTCAAGAGCTCTCACACGGCGGGGCGCACTCTCGAAGGTATTGAATCGATAAACATGATACGCAAAGGTCAGGTCAAAAGGTTAGCCGGGAGTGACGCACGAGGGCAGGCGACCTTCGTCGCTTCGCTGTTCGGGATCGCCGCTTAGCGAGAGACACTCAACAGACTTCCGCGCTCGATAATAATCTTTGCAACGCAACCATTCTTGCAACAGTGCCTTGTGCTTCACGAGGAGGGCCTCAGGTGGTCTCGAGGTGCGAGAGCATGGTGAGTATAATCAGAAAAGCAATTTCTGCAACACTACCCTCCTGACAGCCTTGAGGCACGCACAGGTGATTTATGGGACAACGCCTTGGCCTTCTAAAAGAGATTCTCGCGCATCCTCTTAGGCGGGATAGGAGCGCCCCTCCCAACCCGGGCGGGGGCTGCGTTCTTTTTCACGCTATAAACGGCATCGGGCTGGGGCATGTCAGCCGTTTGGTGGCGATCGCCTTCGCCCTCCGCGAACTCAGCCCTTCGACCGACCTCCTTTTCGCCGTGGAAGGCAACAGCCACGGCTTGCTTGAGGCGGCGAAATTGCCGCGCGTAACATTTCCTGCTGCCCCCCACATCTTTTCCGAGCCTTCGGATTCGTGGCCCAGGCCGAGGGTGGAGAGGTTGATCCGGTCGATGGCCGAATCAATCACTGAGGTCGCGGGGCCGAATCTGATCGTCTTCGACTGCTTCCCGAACCGCGCTCTGGTGGAGGTCGCGCGCCGGAAGGGCATTCCGTTCGCCATGTGCGTGCGCGCCTCCAAAGATATGGACCACTACTTCGAAGGGCTGAAGGCGGTCCTCCGCGAGGCTGATGTAATAATCATCCCCCACCATCCCGGCGAAATTTCCGTCCCGGCCGACTTAGCCGGGAAGACCCACTTCGTCGGGTCGATCGTGAGACCTGTGGCCGAGACGCCGGGTCGCGCGGGACCTTCCGAACAACGACGGTTGGTACTTATCTCCGGCGGGGGCGGGGGCTATCCTGGAACCGTCGACTTCTACAATTTTGCTCTCGAGGCCACGGCCAAGTGTCGCGAGGCCGAACCAGAATTATCGGCCCTGCTGGTTACGGGGCCCCTCTTTCACGAATGGGGGCGACTCAAGCCGGTGTCGGGCGTGCGCATCATCCCTTTCGACCCTTACATCACTAATAGTTTCCGCCGCTCGAGCCTCGTCGTCTGCCAAGCCGGCTACAACACCGTGGCCGAGATAGTCTCCGCAGGGGTGCCGGCGATATGTGTGCCGGCCGAGCGCAAATTTGACGACCAGCACGAGCGAGCCAGGGCCACGTCCGCTGCCCACCAACAGTTCCACCTGTGGGAGGGGCAAGACAGTGAATCACTATCATCTTTGATGCTCCGTCTTCTGCGAGCGCCTCGCACCGACGGCCACGCCGGCGCCGACTCAAAGGGCTCCACCTTGGCGGCAGAAATCCTGATTGAGTCCATGGCTCGCAACCGCTGAACCTTCTAACAAGGCGCCCGGCCCCGTGCAAAGCACGGCCAGTCAGCCGGCTGAGGTTGAGGTAACCAGATTCAAATCTTTAATCAGTCTCGAGGCGCTCGGCCGGCCTACAACCCCTCGGCTGTTCCGTATAAGTTACTTTGAGTTAAGTGAATAATTTGAGATAATGTGAGTAGCCAAAACGATTCGGAGGCGTCATCATGAGCACGTGGGGCCGGCTCGGTATTTCGATCTGCATCGCCATCGCGATTACGGTTCTCGCTTACGGGTTCTACGACGCGGGGGGTGAATTTTTCACCCTGCCGGGTGTGGCCGTCGAATTGTATCTGCTCCGTCCGATCTACATCGTTTACTCCGCGGACGCGCGGTTGCCGATAGCCAATCGATATATTTTTAACATCGCTTTTTATTCTATTTTGACGTTCGTCCTCATCTCCGTATTCATAAAATTCTCCGCCTGGCGTAAGCAAATTAGGCACTACGTGTGACGCTTGGGCCTTCGTGACTATAACCGGGTCAAGCGTCCCGACATTGTTTAGGCACTGGCTCGCGTGAGGCGTACCGTAACGGCCGCCCGCCATGGCGGGCGGCGTCTTCCACCCGCTACTTTTCACCGCCCCGGTATTAGTCTTCAGTTTACTTTTCGGCATTCACTTCTCTCGCGTGCGAGTTAAGAGGTGGATATACCATGAACTTTGCGTTAGGGGTCGTGTCAGGGCGGGTACTCGGACCAGCCGGCACACCGAGCCTGAGTGCTTGGGGCATCGTACTTTTCGACCCAGCCGTCTACGGAGGGTATATGAGTCTCTGGTCGCGCCTCGGAAGGCGGGGCGGTCAAGGAGTTGACGGCGCCCCCGCCGAGGGCGTCTCCGGCGAACGGTTCATCTGCGCCGACTTCATCAGGTTTCCCCTCAGCGAACGGTCTCAGTTAATTTATTCGAGGACTAACCGGGTCGCTCAAGTGTTACCCTCGAACTCCGCCCGCCTCTTGGATCGGTGCCGGTCGTTCAAGACGATGGATGAGCATGCGCAAGACTATTCCCGCTTCACCTCGTCCGGCCCCGCGGCCGCACACCGACGGTCGGTCGAGTCCGTCAAAGCCGAGTTGTTAGACATCGCGGAGACGGGCCTGCTGGTTTCCGAAGGCGATTTCCTGAAGATGTGCAGGTCGTCGTCGAAGGACGGTGGGTCAGGCGGCGACATCGGCACCCTGGGGGTCGTCACGCGTGACCGCGTCGAGTCTTTGGGCCGCTGCCTCGGCAGTTACATCGAGAACAGTAAGAAATACGGGAGGGCTAACGACTTCGTCGTCCTGGACGACTCGGAGAGTGCGGGGGTAAGAAACCAGACGCGGCGGCTGCTGCTCTCGCTGAAAGAAAAGTTCTCCGCGGAAATTTACTACGCGGGCTTGGAGGAGAAGCGCCGCTTCGCCGAAGCCCTTATTTCCCGGGGGGGCCTGCCGCCGGACGTAGTGAAATTCGCGCTACTCGGCTTAGAAGGGTTCGAGTGCTCGATCGGTGCCAACCGCAACTCGCTCGCGCTCCACACCGTGGGCGACCTGGTCCTGAGCGTGGACGACGACACACAGTGTCGCGTCGCTTCACACCCCGGAGCCGCGGGCGAACTCGCAATGGACTCGGGTAACGAGTTCATCGACTACTGGTTCTTCCCCGACCGCGCCGCGGCGCTGCGCTCGTCGCCGCTCACATACCCGGACATCCTCTCCATACACGAGCGACTGCTGGGGAAGAGCATAGGCGACTGCATCCCCGACGACTTGGGAGCGGAAGCACCGAACTGCGAACGGGTGGGGCCGAGATTCATGAGGGGGTTGCCGGGCGGCGACGCCAAGGTGGCGGTCACGTTTACGGGCCTGATCGGGGACTCGGGCATGCCCGTGCCGCTCGTATATCTGTTACTTACGGGGGGCTCGCGCGAGCGGCTGGTGAAATCGGAATCTGATTACGCCACCGCCCGCTCCAGCAGGGAGTTGGTGCGTGTGGCGAAGCGGCTCACGCTCACCGATAACGTATGGTGCTGCCAAACGACGGCCTTCGGCTTCGACAACCGCGGCCTCCTGCCGCCCTTTTTACCGGTACAGCGGAACCAGGACTCTATCTTCGGGGTACTTATGCAGGAGTGCTTCAACAACTACTACTTCGGCCACCTGCCGTGGGCGGTGCTACACGCGCCCGCCGAGCCGCGGGCCTATCCTCCGAACAGCATCCCGGACAGCGCGAGAATGATTCCGACGGTCGGCCTTCTGTCCGCCTGTGTTTCCGCGTTTGATCTCTGGCCCAGAGATTCGGGCGGGGAAGAAAATTTGCGGGCCCTCGGCAGACACCTGACAGAGATGGGTTCGATGAAACTTGAGGATTTTGAGGAGGCGGCGCGCAGGCACGTCTTGCGCGCGCGGTGCTCGCAGGTCTCGGTGCTGGAACATCAACTCAAATCTTACAGGGGGCAGCCCTCATACTGGGCCGCCGACCTGGAGAGGTACATAGAAAATCTGGAACATGCCGTCGCGACAACCGACAACGTCGTCCCAAGCGACCTGCCAGGCAAGTGGAGCGGCGATGAGGCGCGGCGGCAGAGTCAGCGCCTGGTGCTGATGTTCGGCAACCTCCTGCGCTCCTGGCCCGACATCGTGGCGGCCTCCAAAGAGGCTCGGGCCGGGGGCGAAAGGCTGGCGGGCTCCGTCTAAGGGCTACCCGGCTGCCGCACACTCCGAACCGCGCCGCCCTATTTACGGGCCGCCGCGCGGATGTTGGCCAGCAGAGTCTGCGCGCTTTGATCCTTGTATTTTTGAATCAACGGATCATTCTGCCGGACGGCGTCATACTCGATCCTGCCGCCGTCCGGGGAGAGCGCGAAGTACCCCTGGGGAATTCTGGACAGTTCGAAAGCGCCTCGCCCTTCGCCGCTCTCCGTCAGGAAGAGAATGTAGGTCCGGTTCTTCCCCATGAGCTGTGTGCTCGGCTTGATCTCGGCGGAAGTGCCGTCCGGGAATTCCACACGCCCGCCGTGCATGATGACGTTGACGGTGCTCCCTTGTTGGACGCCCCCTTTCAGCACCTGCTCGACCCTGACGTCGTAGTCCGTGATGATGTGAGCCTTGTCGGTGGTGAGGCGACTCTTATTTTTCAACGTCGTGCCGACGATGATCGCCGAGCTCCTGCCGGCGAGCGCGTCGATGTCGGGGTAGAAGAACTTCCGGGACGTGTTGAGGGTCGAGACGTACTTCCCACCGCCCTGCACCGCCAATTCGTTGAGAGTAGCGGCCCCGTCGCCGTTGCCGGCCTGCGACCGGGAGGGTAACTCGGCGATGACCGTGCCGACGATGACGACCGCCAGAGTTAAAAGCGAGACCCAAGTGAAGAGCCGGCGCCGCGCCGCTGATGTGTTCTGCATGTTAACCTCTCCTCCGACCGATCCGGGTTATGGCAGTGATGGTTTCCGGAACCGCGTCCGGCCGAGCGGGCGCGAAGGCTCCGGCTCACCAGCAGCCCGCGTAATCGTAAGACGCACCTAGATAGTTGCACCCCGAATAGCTACACCAATAAGTGTCGGTGCGCCAATAATAGTCCGTGCACTGATACGACGAATTCCACCCGCCGTCCTCCAGGTTTGCGTCGCAGTAATCCTGTGCCGAGGCGACATGGGTTGCCGTAACGAAAAACAGTTGAGTGGTCTACGTCGAGTCCGCGCTCGCGCATCATTTCTTCGACGTCGCGATAAGATAACTGGTAGCGACAGTACCAGCGGACGCACAAAAGTATTATGGTCGGCTCGAAGTGGCGCCACTTGAACGATGACTTATCTTGCTCCAAGAGTATGATTCCGAGAGAAGGTTGGATGAGCTGACGGGCGGATTATAGCCGGAGTAGCAATTCCTGCAACACTGCCCGCACGCGGCCTTGACCTTAGCCGCGTTCGTCCCATCCCGGGGAGCCGAGGTGGTCGAGGATCAAGTGTGAGGAAGGCGAACGGCGCCCCGCCGAGGGAGGTCGGCGTCTCGATAGGTGAGGAGACCATGATCCGTAAACTGATTCTCAAACGACTCGATAAAGAAGAGCGCTCCTTGGGCGAATCGTTGGATTACGTGCGCCACATCCTTCGCACTTCACTCCCGGCGTTCTTCAAATTCGCCTTGTTCACTCCGCTCTCTCAGCACCGGCGTAAGCTCCCTCCCGCGCCCTACCGCGTCGCGCGGATCGTCGCCACTCGAGACGAGGACTGTGGCACGTGTGTCCAGATAGAGGTGAATCTCGCCCGCAAGGACGGGGTCCCGGCCGAGGTGATACGGGCGGTGCTGAACAATCGCCCCGAAGACCTGACGCCGGAGCTCGCAGACGTCCACCGTTTCGCGAAAGCCGTGGTGGAGGCGAGCGGCGGGGAGGGGGAGCTACGACAGCGCCTGCGCGAGAGGTACGGGGAAGAGGGGCTAGTGGAGATGGCTTTGGGCATCGCGGCGGCGCGGGTGTTCCCGGTTACGAAGCGAGCGCTCGGGTACGCGACCAGTTGTGACTTAGTCACGGTCAAGGTGTAAACAGTCCGAGGGGCGGTGAACGAGCGTGAGAGTGGACTCATCAACTCAGCCGGCCCGACGCCCCGACAGCATTCTATTCATTGTCGTCCCGCTCTGCTGTGAACGCCGCCGGCCCGGCCCCGTTTAGCGCAGGCGTCGGGCGGGTGGGGTGAGAAGTTGTGCTCCTCTTCTTGAAGAACATGCTCTTCACCGTGATTGTGCCGGGCACGGTCGCCGTCTACGTCCCGCTCAGCCTCGCGCCGCCCCCCAAAGGGTTGCCGTTCGGTTGGGGCGTCATGCAGATTGTCGCGCTGCTGCCGCTCGCCGCCGGATGCGCCGTTTACCTCTGGTGCCTGTGGGACTTCGCTGCCTTCGGCCGGGGCACCCCCGCACCCGTAGACGCCCCGCGGCGGCTGGTCGTGCGCGGGCTCTACCGTTACGTGCGTAACCCGATGTACGTCGGGGTGCTGCTGGTGATTGCGGGCTGGGCTCTGTTATTCCAGTCTTTGCGCATCCTCGGCTACGGGGCCGTCGTCGCCTTGTGCTTCCACCTGTTCGTCGTGGCGGTGGAGGAGCCGTCTTTACGCGGGAAGTTCGGAGACTCATACGAGCGGTACTGTAGGGAGGTCAGGCGGTGGGTGCCGGGGGTCAGTCGGGGGCGGGCCGCCTAACGAAGACACGCACCCGACCCGCATCAACTTGGGTGTCAACGCTGCCTGATCTCGCCTCCTTACAGCGATCGGGTGGGCGGTAACGTCATCGGGCAGGACCACGGGGCGGTATAGCCCGGAGGATCCCAGAGGGGCGAGGCCTCGTTCTCCCGCCCGTGGTCGTAGCGCACGACGGTCTTCGGGTCCCTGTGCTTACTCATTATCTGCACCTGCCAGTAGGTGAGGCCAGATTCCCGCGCTCTTGTGATGGCCGTCCTCGGGAGGTCGTGCTGCGAGAGGTCTCCGAGGCGGGAGTAGTCGGCGCACCGCTTGACGATATTCCGCACCATCCTCGTCGAGAGCGGCCTGTCGAACTCCAGCGTCCGGTAGTTGGTGTGCGGCTGCAAGAGAAGCGCCTCGTCCCCGCCGGAGTACACGATCTCCCTCCGCTTGCGGTCGAGCCGCAGGTAATGGTCTATCGCCTCCTTGACCTCCTTCGGCAGCGGCCAGACCTCCTCCCTGCCCCCTTTGACATTGCACCGCAGCGTCCACCGCCCGTGGCCCCACCTGATAGAAGAGGCCCGGAGGGAACTGACCTCCGAGACGCGCAGCGAGAGCCGCAGCATGACGAGCATAAGCGCGTGGTCCCGCGCCCCCTCCGGCCTGTCGCGGTCGGGGCCCGACTGCAGGTAGCGCACCTCCTTCGCCGAGCCCTCCCCGCCGGCTCCGACGGTATCTCTCCCGCTTGTTGAGAGTACTATCACTTTCGAAGCAACTTGAAGGCGTGGTTACCGTTGACGCCGGTATTGAAAAATACTCGTCCCACACCACGTCCGGCGGTTTAAGATTTCGTGACTTGGTGCTGTCCCCTAAATCAATCACCGGCGGCCCGGCTAATTCATCCGCGGGTTCGTTAGTCGTGGCCTGCGTTCAGTCGTCGATCGGCTCAATACCAAGTCGCTCAAGTTGTTCAAGGCCGTCCTTCATGGCTTGGAGCGCTTCAGGCGAGTGCCCCTGCCAATCCGTGCCCTCGCCCGTAACCCGTAGCGGCTCGCGGGAGCGGAATGACTTTGTCGGATTACCCCGAAATTTTTTATCCGTCAGATTGGGGTCGTCTTCAATCGGGCCAGTCGGTTCCACGATGTAAATTCGGCCGGGGCCTTCACCGGCAGCTAGCTCCGCTCCCCACGTGGCTGCATCCAGAGTGCGGGCCAGATAGACGTAGGCCGCCTTCGTCCTCTTTCCGTAGTTAGAGTTATAGCCGGGCTCGATCAGGTCCCCCGGCCTCAGGTCGGCCCGGGTGCCGTGGTAAAGAGTCCACTCCGTGACCTCGCCCGTGACCCGCAACGGCTCGCGCGAACGACATGACATCCACGGATGGCCCGGAGATTTCTGATCCGTCAGGCCGGAGGCATCTTCAATCAGGCCGATTGGCTCTACCATGTAAACTCTGCCGGGACCTTCGCCGAGCGCAATTTCTGCCTCCCAAATGGCCGCATCCAGATTCGGGGTCAGGTAGACATAGGTTGTCATCCTGTCCCGCTCACCCACGTCCGGAGGATTGCGAGGTCTGATCAGGTCTCCCGGCTTCAGTTCAGCCCGTGTGCCATGGTAGAACCGCTTCGTCCGCAGGTCGTCGGTGGTGCCAGGAATGCCTTCGTTCATGTCTGTATTCTCCGAATCTGCGATGAGCGCCTTGTATGTTGACCGTGGTTCGCCCACGGCGCATCCTGTGCCCGTACGAACCGGTCAGGGCGCCGGTGAAGCTCATAAGCGCCTGAGGCCAACGCGAGCCTGTGCGTTAGATCAGCTCCCGGCGCCCCGCCTGCCGCGTCGAGGCCGGACGGTATCCTAAGCCTCCCCGGCGGGGACGAGCTTGCATCCACAAGTCCGCGGCCGTGACACAAACTCAAAGCGGCGGCCGGCGGCGCGGCGGAGGCACTGGAAGAAGAAGGTGGCGGGCGGTAAGCGGGGCCGCGTCCCCCCGTCCGAGAAGGCCGCGGCCCCGCCCCCGTTCCGCGTCGCGGCGTGTAGTACCTGTTGACCGCCAGCGGGCCCAGCAGCAACGTCGTCTTTATTAACAGGCTAATCGTCAACTCCGGCAGGTCGGAAGCGTTTCCCTGATCTGCAACTCGCCGACCCGCAGACGCCCCACCTCAAGCTCATCAACCTTTAACTTGCGGATGCGTGACCGCCGGACAACCAGCCGCCCGACGGCGAGCCGCCCCACCGCCAGCGCTCCGACCGCGAAGACCCCCAGCGCGAAGGCCCCGACGGCCAGTGCGCCGAGCGCGTGCGCGCCTGAAGCGCGGGCACCGGCCGCCTTCGCCCCGACGGCCCGCCCGCTGTCCGCCTCCAGCCCCAGCCCTGCGGCCCCTCTTTTCTCCGAAACGGATGCTTCTCGCTCCTGCGACTTGCCTGTCTCCATCCCCGCCCCCTGAAGAAATGGTCTATGCCGCGCCCGCCCGCCCCCCGGGTGTCCCCCGACGCTCACCCGGAGCCACTTCCGGGGAGCTCTGCGACGGACTGTCAAACGACGGCAAGCTCATGATACTCGCCGGAACTCCATGACCCAATTCGTCTCCCACGTCTTCCCCGCGTCGGATGAAAGGGCCTGTTCCCAGCGCGCGGAGTCGGCCGTGATCTGTGACCAGATGAACCGCACGCGCACCGGCCTTCCCTCGTGAGTCCCGTCGGAGTAGAAGGTGCCGACGCCTTGCTCGAAGCGGCCCCTGACCGGCGGGTCGAGGGGGCCTGAAGGGTAGCGCGAGTCGAGCCACCAGATTGACCACTGCCGGGTCTTCGGATCGAAGGAACGCAGCGCGAGAGCGCGGTACGTCCCGCCCGGCGCGTTCAGCGTGTGCTCTTCGACGTTGGCCCGGCCTTCCATGATCTGGCGGTTGCTGCACGTCCCGTCGAACTCCACCCACTCCCGGCCGCCGGGCTTCGGGCGGCGGTGACGGACGCGCCATTCGCCGACGAGAAAATCAAAGTCCCGCGAGCCGGCCCTCTCGGCGCGCGCTGGCGTGGGACGGGGCGGCTCGTCGGATGATTGTGCGGGAGCAGTCAGGCCGGTTGCGGCAGCCATCCCGAGGGCGGCGAGCGCGACACGTAATTTCTTCATGCGACGATTCTTTCTCTCCGTCGCGCGGTTAGCCCGCCGGCGCGACGCGTTGACGGCTGCGTGTGAATGTTGCGGTAAAGGGTTTACGGCTAAAGACGGCCTTTGGCTTCTGTCTCTACCGCCTTTTAGCATCTGCGTTTTCGAGATTTTCCTTCACCCTAAACTCGACGATCTTGCGGAGCAGGTCGAGGGGAACCGGCTCGCCCAGCGGGAACCTTTTCGTCCCCTTCCCGCCCCTGTAGCCGGCTATCTCCTTTTGAAACTCCTTCGTCCCTTTCGGCACGGGGTAGATGCCGACGTGGTTTTGGTGTGCGGCGAAGTAGATCAGGTTACCTTTCAGCGTGAAAGCCGGGATTTTGTACTTGATCGCTTCTTCCGCCCCCGGCCGCTCCAGCACGCCCATGGGGTCCCAGCGCAACTCGAAGGCGGCACCGCGGACCGTCCCCGCGCGCACCAACACCTTCGGCGATCCGTTCTCCTGCTGCATCCCTCACCTCACTGCGCGGACTTTGACAGCAATAGCCCCGCGCATACATTCGTCCCGCCTGAATATTCGTGAAAGGACGGCGGCGATGTTCGCCGTTTGATTTTGATCACGCGAGCCTGACCGTATTTGATACCGCCGGCGGTCGTGCTTTACCCAGACGGCTTCCCGCCTACCGCGCGGCCAGTCGGCGGCTTTCTCCACAGGCCGTCGACGCTCCAGATGCCCGCGCCGTGGGCCGCGATGAGGAGAAACGCGAAACAGAAGAGCACGGCCGGCACGCCCTTGCTGACGACGGGCCAGAACCCGACGGGGAAATGGCCCAAAAAATAGGCGAACGCCATCTCGCCGGAGGCCAGGAAGGCGGCGAAGTCGGCGACTAGTCCGATCATGATCAGGAAACCGCAAGTCAGCTCGATGCATGCCGCGACCGTCAATATAGCCCTCGGGGTATAGCCGGCGGGGGTGTTGGGCCATCCGAGAAGTTTTTGGGTGCCGAACTGGAGGAACAGCAAGCCGAATACGATGCGGAACAGGGCGAAGGCGAAGGGTTCCAGAGGGGCGAAGACGTTTCTCATTAAAGTGCCTCCCTTTGAAGTTCTCGGAGTCGCAAACCCAAGTCGGCGTCGGTACTGAATGCGAGATGAACCATCTCGCCGGCGTCCGAAAACCCCCGTCGCAAGTAGAACGATCTACTTCGCTGTGTCGGCCACAGAATTGCCGCATGGGCGTTCCTGGCCCTGCCCCAGGCCAGCGCCACGGCCAACAAGGCCGACCCGATACTTCGCCCGCGGTATTGTTCGCGGACATAAAAGTTCGTCAGATAGACGTAACGCTCGGCTTCCCACACGGGATTCGGAATCTTCTCGATAAGCTGTGCCCAGGCGTTGCCGACCGGCTCCTCCCGGTGTTCGGCGATCCAGCACTTCCATGAGCTTCCGCTGCGAAGCCGGTCTCGCATCCACGCCGCGCATCGTTCGACGAATTGTTCTTCGCCCTCGACGACCTGATCCAGAGATGAGCGAAACTCGTACCGGGACTTGGCGAGCAGGGGCGCGTCTGACTCGGCTGCTGTTCGGAATTGAATACTTGTCATAACGGCCATGAGAAAAACGCTCATCGCGCCCGGACTATCTCAAGCGAAGACATGCGTTTCGTTCCCGGATACGGCCGCGGCCCTTTTATTACGCTCCAAAGAACTCGATTGAACGCGTCTTCGTCCGCGGCGTCAACCCGATCAAGATTCAGTTCGAGGGACGCCTTTGCGGCGGGACCTGCCGGCGGGTTCAACTCGTTAAGTGGCTGCTCCGGCTTCAACGCTACGTGCGGAGTTAAGTCCGGCGTGTCCGTAAAAATCTCGCGCAGTGGCCGCCCGTAATGATCGAACTGCGAAAGCTTACCGAGGCCCAGGATTTCCTCGATTGTCGCAAAGACATCCGTCGTGTTGACGAAGCGGTGAATCACCCCGCCGCGGCTGTACGCCGAGACGACCGACAGGACTGAGCGGTGTGAATCGACGTGGTCGGGGCCCGCCTGCGCGTCATCCTCGAGGACGAAAATGACCGTGTCTTTCCAATAGCGCGAGTTGGAAACGGCTTCGACGATACGCCCGAGGGCGAGGTCGTTGTCGGCCATGTGCGCTTTCGGCGTCAGCCTGCCGGGGCGGCCGCCCGACGTGTGATCGCCGGGAAGGTGCATGATCTCCAAGGCGGGTAGATTACCCTGGCCAACAAACTGCCGGAACTCCTTCAGCCAGACATCGGCGCGCACCTGATCGGAGATGGTCATATCGTAGGCAGGATAATCGGGACTGGTATACGGCACGAGCGCGGACTTGATGGCGCGATACCGGGCGGGATCGTTCGGCTTCCTGCCGGGCACCGCTTCCGCAAATTCGCCATAGTTGCGCAGAGTCAATCCTTTCCTGATGGCCGCATTCCAGATGTACCCGGCAGCCGGCTCGTCCACATCGCCTCGCTCGTTCGGGTTTCTTCGGTATGCATAAACCGAAGGGATCGTCTTTTCGCCATAGTCGGTTACATAAGCGGCCGTGCTCCACACGTGTCCCTGCGAGCTGACCTCGGCGTTGCAAAAGAAGCGGTCGAACAGTCCGAATCGTTCGGCCAGCGCGTGATGGTTGGGCGAAACAGACCTGGGGAAGAAGAGTAGCGACGCGTCACCGTCGCCTTGAGGCAGGTCGCCGAAGACCTGGTCGTAGGTGCGATTCTCCTTGATGACGTAGATGACGTGCTTGAACGGCGGATACTTTCCCCTGCCGATCTGCATTCTGTTCCAGTTGTTGGCGCGAGTTACACGCCTCGTCAACGTCGTCAGCTCGATCGCTCGCGTGTTTGCCGGGAGCGTCGTGATCGTGCCGTTCAATTGCCCGAGGGTGTAGTCGCGGCTGTCGTCCGGCAGCTTTACCTCCGGCTGTGGGAACTGCGGATTCGGTCGGCTACCTCTGCCCTTGGAATTTAAGACGAGCAGAGAGTCTTCAATAATCAGAAGCGAGGTCGGATACCATCCGACCGGGATTCTGCCGATGAGGCGGTTCGACCTTCCTCCTCCGGCGACCCCGCTGGTCTGGGCCGAGAGTTGGAATACGGCGACAGCGTTGTTGTCAGCTTCCGCGACATAGAGCCGCAAACCGTCACGTGAAAGCGCAAGGCCATTCGGTGTGCTGCCCTGGTTTGGACCACCCGGCGGCGGATCCAGAAGGTGTGTGAGCACGCGTCCCGTTCTCGTGTCAACGACCGCGATGCTGTTGGTGCTCGCCGAAGCGACGAATAGGCGTGACCCGCCGTGATTGAGCAGTAACGCCGACGGGTGGCGACCGACCGTGATCCTCCCGCGGTCTCTGAGCGCCCCGCCCTCTGCCGGCGCAAAGACCGAAACGGTATTGCCGCCCCAGTCGGAAACATAAACTTCGCCGGCCGGTGAAACCACGACGGCGTAAGGGTAAGCGCCGGTTTGCAGGCGTTGCACCACGCGCTTGCCGTCCACGTCGACGACGGCCAGCGTGTCGGCCAGATTCTCGGCGACGAACAGACGCCTGCCGTCTGGTGAAATAGCGATGCCCGCCGGAAAGCGCGTGCCGTCCTTCCCGGGTTCTTTGGGGGCGAGCACCACGGCATCAACCAGGGCCGCTTGTTTGTCGCGCCACGCGTATCGGTAAATCACGTCTTCGTTGCCGCCGGAGGCATAGAGCGCCCGGCCGTCAGGCGAGAACGCGAGCCCGAGGAACGCGCCGGGCTGCGGAATCGTTTGCACCACCGTGCCCGCGTGACAGTCGGTCACTTGCAAGCCTTGCTGACGCCAACCGCTGAGGGAAAGCACGAGCCGATCACCTTCGGGCGATAGCGCCATTGCCAAAGGCATGTTCCCGACGTCAAACGATCTTCCGGCCGGATCGAGGCAGACTCCCGTCGGCAGGCACGTCCGTTTCGCGTGTTGACCGCCACCGCCTGCGAGAGGCGAAGTAGTCCGCGCCGTCACGTCGACGTTTGCCAGAAGTAACGTCAGGCAAAGAAGGGTAGTTTTGGCTGTTGAGTTTGCCATTATCTTTGCCGGTTGGCTGCCCGCTGGGCATAGAAGGCGTCGTAAAGAGGCTTGATCCTCCCTGCCGCCAACCTCCCGGTGCGAATCATCCTTATTAAAAAGTCCCGGAACGACTCACCCGCTGCCGGAAAATTTCCACCCTTCATAACGCTGTACAAAGCGATGGCGAAGACGTGCATGCCGTCATCATTATCTTTCCACCGCTTACGCGCCTCGACCTCTACCTTCAGCGTCTCATTAATGATTTGTTCCAGCGCCTGCACGCAATCCTCTTCGATAAAGCCCTCTAACGAGTTGTAGCCGAACGCCGGGTTGTGATTGCTTATCTTGTCCATGAGGAAGCCGTCGGCGCGTAACGAATCGAGGGCTTCCTTCAACTCGGTGTCGCGAGCTAAGTTGTAAGGCGGATGCATCGGCTCATGTACAGCATTTCGCAACACAATGCGGAAGGGGTACGCCGCATCAGTCAGGAATCGCAATCCTGTGACTCGAATGCCGTGAGGTTGAGAGTAGTTCAGGATGTGGACAGTCAGCGCGTTTGAGGGCAGCCGCGTGCCTAACAGCTTCTCCACCTCGTGGATGACGTTGTATTTCGGGAGTTCCTTCTTGATTTCGGCGATCTTGCCCTCGAGTTTCGGGAGAACGTATTGCTTCCAATGGTTTTCAAACCCGATGGTTTTCAAAAATGAGAATACCGCTTCCAAATCTTCTTTGACGGACTCGTATAATTGCCAACCGGACTCACTGTAATAGGTAGTCTTTTGAAGGTTCTCCTTCATCCGCTTGCTGTCCTTGAGCGTGGCCAGCAGGTCGTCGAGCGTGCGGTCATCTGTGGCCGAAAAATAGAGGGCGAGGAACGCCGAGATGATGCTTTTCCTCTCGTCTTTGATTTTGCGCTTGAGGTTGGCTAAGGCGTTCCGGGCGGCGGGCGTGAGCCGGGGCTCGAACTGCTCGTACTCAACTTTGTAGTAGCGCGTATAAAACGGGTCTCCGGTCAGCACGTTCAAGAAGCAGACTGTGTCCATCGTGAAAGAAGGTTGAATATGCCAATCCGTCGTCGCATGCAGCTTGGCCTTTCCCGAGCCTCGCCCCTTATCTATGGATCCGTAGCAAGGCAAAGCCGCGCCAAGCAGGACGGTGACTAACAACCACGAAGCGACCATCTTCATTTAGAACTTCCTGGACATAAGTAACCGAGGCCCGCTAAATTTCGGACAGCGCGCCGCGCACACCGGAGCCTCGGTGGGCCATTTAGCTTAGCGCCGATTGGCATACATACAAGCGCCATTATTGGCCATCACATAGGAACCAATTTATGATCGGCTGCCGGGATTCGTTATCATGGCGAAAATAGCCAGTTCGCTTTCGAACGTGTTCACGGCCCTGGACAGGTCTTCTTCCACGGCGCTTCACCGCCAACTCTATAACCAGCTGCGCGAGGCGATTCTGTCCGGAAGGCTTGCCCCCGGCACGCGGCTGCCTTCCACGCGCGAACTGGCCGGCGAACTTTCTGTGGCGCGCAACACCGTCCTGAACGCCTTCGATCAGCTGCACGCGGAAGGGTATCTTGTGAGGCGCGTCGGCGACGGCACGTACGTATCGCGAGAGCTGCCTGACGACTTGTTGCGGATTAAGGGTGCGCCGGCAGTTCGGAAGCGCCCCCGGCGAAACGGCCGACCGCTCTCGGAATGGGGGGCGGCCGTGACGTCCATCTCGGTCAGTCCGGGAAATTACCAGGGGCCCCCGCGACCTTTTCGGACAAGCACGCCCGCGCTCGATGCGTTCCCTTACAAACTGTGGGGGCGGTTACTCGCCAGACGGTGGAAAGAGTCCGGGCCGGCCATCATTCCTTACGGCGATGCGGCCGGGTCCTTACCACTGCGAGAAGCCATCGCGTCTTATCTAGCCGCCACGAGAGGCGTTCAATGCGCCCCCGAGCAGGTCGTCATCACGTCGGGATCGCTGCACGCGCTGGAAATTATTGCGCGGTTGATTCTTGAACGCGGAGACCCGGTCTGGATTGAAGACCCAGGATTCTTAGGCGCGCGGGCGGCGCTGACAGGGGCGAAGGCGCGGCTGGTCCCGGTTCCGGTGGACGCCGACGGTTTGAATGTGTCGGCCGGCGTCGTGCGTTGTGCGGACCCGCGGCTGATCTATGTCACCCCCTCACATCAATACCCCCTGGGAATGACTTTGTCGCTGAGCCGGAGACTCGAGCTGTTGAGGCTTGCCGGCAAGACGGGCGCCTGGGTCGTAGAAGACGATTATGACAGCGAGATCCGCTATCTCGGGCAGCCACTCGCCGCGCTGCAAGGACTTGACACCGAGCAGCGCGTCATCTACGTCGGGACTTTCAGCAAAGTTCTATTTCCTTCGATTCGCATCGGCTACGTGATTGCCCCGACGGATCTCCTCGACACCGTCGTCCGCGCGCGGACTGTCGGCGGCCATCAAACGCAGACGCTAGACCAGCTCGTGCTGGCGGACTTTATCGGTGAGGGCCATTTTGCCCGCCACGTCAGAAGAATGAGAAGGCTATACGCCGGGCGACAGCAGGTGCTGTTGGAGGCGGCGCGGAGCGAATTGGGCGGGCTGCTCGATGTTAAGGCGAGCGGCGCGGGGATGCACCTCATCGGCTGGTTACCGGAAGGAGTTGATGACCGGGCCGCGTCCCGAGCGGCTTCCGACCGCGGCGTGGAGGTTACCCCGCTTTCAGCTTATTGCCTTGAGCCGCAGCGGCGCGGGGCGTTGAGGCTCGGCTACACTGGTTATACTCCGGAAGAAATCTGGACGGCGGCGCGTCGCCTGGCAAAGGCGCTCCGAACCCTTGACTGAAGAGGGCGCCGGCGGGCGAACGCTTCAGCCGCTTGCGGCAAGTCACCCTGTTACCCGGGAACGCCTCGTCCCGACCAACAATCCCGCCGAGGGCGGGGGTTAGCGGCGAGATCAGTCCTCAGCTCACCGCTTTCTTCACGAGCGCGCTGATCCTCGCCTCTTCGATGGCCGTCAACTCCTTCAGCGCGAAGGCGACCGGCCACAGGGCGCCTTCGTCGAGGTTCGCCTCGTCGCTGAAGCCGAGCGTCGCGTACCTCGTCTTGAACTTCTGCGCGCTTTGGAAGAAGCAGACGACCTTGCCGCCCCTGGCATACGCAGGCATCCCATACCAGGTTTTAGGCGAGAGGGCCGGCGCGCCGGCTTTGACGATGGCATGGAGCCGCTCGGCCATGGCGCGATCCGGTTCCCGCATCTCGGCGATCTTCGCGAGCACGTCGCTCTCCCCGTCCGCCTTGTTCTTGTCGGCGCGCGCTTCCGCCTTCAGCTCTTGGGCGCGGTTCTTCATCGCGGCCCGTTCCTCGTCCGTGAATCCCTTGGACTTCTTTTTGATCGCGGTGGTGCTCTTGGCGGACTCTTGCGTCTCCTTCTTTGGGATCATAGAAACCTCCTTTGATGTCGCTCATGGCGGCATAACGACCAGATTCACCGGCGCCGCGCGATCAACATCGAGGCCGCCGCACAACCTCCGCTGCGCGGCGTCCGGTGCAAAC